>JAAIGE0100508783.1_pt1 | contig 87854 bp, 83 predicted proteins | sample 6487951 | NCBI WGS metagenome assembly JAAIGE01 (sample SAMN13974128, study PRJNA590717) | phyllosphere metagenome | biome: tomato field; feature: multiple bacterial spot infested tomato fields; material: tomato leaves; isolation source: leaves from tomato fields | host: Solanum lycopersicum ...
ATCCACGCATGGCGTGGATCTACAATGCGGGCTACATCCTCGCCATGCGTGGATGAACCACCGCGATCACTCCACGGCGCGCACCTTCTCCAACGGCACCCATCCGGGTTCGCCCGTCTCCGGCACGCACCACGCCCAGCCATTGAGCGTGTGTTGCCCGCGCAGCATCTGCCCTGGATCCACATCCAGTTCGCGCGCACAGTAGTCCACCGTGGCAAACGCGCCACCCTGCGCATCGCGGCCGATCACCGGCGCCGGCACGAATCCGGGCTGCTGGCCCTCGGCTTCGCACAGGAACCAGTCTTCCCAGCCCTCCGGGCCCTCATAACGTTCGCCGACCACCAGTGCCTGGCGACGGCGCAGGGTGATCGGGTGCGGAAATTCGCTGCGATGTGCAGTGGTCACGATGTAGTCCATGAACCACTGTACCGCTTCCGCCGGGCATGGCCCGGCGCTACCAGAGCCGGCCGGACCATGCCGGCACCTGCACGGGCAGCGCCGGGCCATGCCCGGCGGGCAAGAATCGGCATGCAAAAAAAGCGGCCCCGCAATGCGGGGCCGCCAGGGGGGGCCGGGATGGGGGAGGGGATCCCGGCCCGCGTTCAGCGCCCAGACGAGGAGAGAGCGGCGCCGAACGCTGGAACGCTGGAACGTGTTACGCCGCGGCGGCTTCAGCCGCTTCGTGAGACGGCAGCGCGGCCAGTGCGCCGGCAATGGCGTCTTCGCGGTGCTGCGGCGAGTAGGCAATGCCCTCCGCACGCACGAACTCGATGTCGTTGATGCCCCAGAAGGCGAACGTCTGACGCAGGAAGGGTTCCTGGAAGTCGGCCGGCGAATCGGTATAGATGCCGCCACGGCTGCTGACCACGATCACCCGCTTGCCACCGGCCAGGCCCACCGGGCCGTTCTCGGTGTACTTGAAGGTGCGGCCGGCCACGGCGACGCGGTCGATCCAGGCCTTCAGGGTGGAGGGGATGCTGAAGTTGTACATCGGCGCGCCGATCACCACGATGTCAGCTGCCAGGAACTGCTCGAGCACCTGTTCAGCCTCGGCGGCTTCGGCCACGTCGGTCTTAGCCAGCGAACCACTGCGCAGGTGCGGTACCGGATTGGCGTCAAGATCGCGATAATCGACCTGCAGGCCTTCGACCTGCTGCTTGAACCGGGCCACCACGGCGGCGGTCAGGTGGCGGGAGACGGAGTTCTCGCCAAGCACGCTGGCGTCGAGATGCAGAAGCTTCATGGCAGTCACCTATGTTCTGGAGGGAAGGGCGGGTGGCCCCGCCGACGGAGAGAACGATAGGTTGTTGCAAAGGCGGGATAAAGGTGGTTGAATGCCACGTATTGTTCTAGATATGGAACTCGGGCATGCATGACCTGAATGACCTGTACTACTTTGCGATGGTGGTCGACCACGGTGGATTCGCCGCCGCCGAGCGCGCTCTGGGTATCCCCAAGTCGCGCCTGAGCCGCCGCATCAGCCAGCTGGAAACCGACCTGGGCGTGCGACTCCTGCAGCGCTCCACGCGCCGTTTCGCGGTGACCGACGTTGGTACCAGCGTGCATCGCCACGCGCAGACGATGCTGGCCGAGGCGCAGGCCGCACGCGAGGTGGTGGATCGCCTCAGTGCGGAACCGCGCGGCCTCGTGCGTGCCAGCGTGCCGGTATCGCTGGCGCAGATGCAGCTGCCCAAGCTGCTGCCCAAGTTCCTTGAGCAGTACCCGAAGGTGCGGCTGCAGCTGAACATCAGCAACCGCCGCGTGGACATCATCAATGAAGGCTACGACGTGGCCCTGCGCGTGCGTTCGCGCCTGGACGACGACGGCAGCTTGGTGATGCGCAGCTTCGGCCAGGTGCAGGAACTGCTGGTGGCCAGCCCGAAGTACCTGGACCGTGCGGGACGCCCGAAGGATCCTGAAGAGCTGACCCAGCACGTCACCCTCAGCATCAGCGAAGACGAAGCCCGCCAGCGCTGGGAGCTGCATGGCCCGGAAGGCGAAGTGCGCCGGGTCGACCTGCAGCCGCGCGTGGCCGGTTTCGACTTCCCGCTGCTGCAGAGCATGGTGAAGGACGGCTTCGGCATCACCATGCTGCCGGAGACCGTGTGCGCCGATGCCGTGCGCAACGGCGAGCTGGAAGTGGTGCTGCCGGACTGGTCGCTGCCGCAGGGCGTGTGCCACGCCGTGTTCGCCTCGCGCCGCGGCCTGCTGCCGGCGGTGCGCGTGTTCATCGACTTCCTGGCCGAGCACCTGCCGCCGCAGCTGGAGGCCTCGCGCCTGGATTGCGGTGGCGCCTGTGAAAAGGCCAAGGAGCGGATCAAGGCCAGTGCACTGGGTGCGCTGGCAGTGGATGCCGGCTGAGAGAGTTGAACGGTAGCGCCGGGCCATGCCCGGCGTTATCGTTTCCGATCGCGATCAATTCCGCCCGAACAACCGATCCCAGAAGCCGCGTCGCGGCTGGGCCGTTGGCTGGGGAGCAACGACCGGCGCTTCCAGCACCGCCATCAGTTCCGCGCTGCGTGGCTTCTTCAGGAAGCGGGCGTAGTCCATGTAGCTGGTCACCTTGCTCATGTGCAGGCGCTCGGGCATCGCCGGCAACGCGCCGCCCTGCAGCAGCACCCGCAACGCTTGCGGGCGGTCCAGGCGGACCGCCTCGAACAGCGCGGTGCCGCCACAGCCCGGCTCGATCTGGTTGGCGCGCTGCGGCGCGTCCTTCAGCAGGGCTCTCAGTGCGTCTACGTCGTCTCGCTCCACGGCAGCCACCAGCCGCGCCAGGGCATCCGCTTCTTCGGGTGGAAGCTTGTCGCGGTAGGCCTGGTCGGCAATCTCGCGCTCGTCGCGCCCGTCACCGCCCTGGATGCACAGGAAGTCGGTGACCAGGGCGACCGGAATGCCGGAGGTATCCAGCGCCCAGTAGCTGGGATACACACCGTCGCCCCAGCCGCTGGTGAACACGACCAGGCCATGCGGCGAGTCTTCGCCCCAAGGGCGGTACTCGGCGCCTTCGTCCAGTCCGTCGTGGTCGATCAGCGTATCTGACCATTCGCCGTCATCGTCGCCGTCAGCCTGCTCGATCAAGGCGAGCAGCGCCTGCTGGGTATCGGTATCCATGAAGCAGCCGATGCCGGCGTCGACCGGATAGCCGATGAAGCTGTCCTCGTCCAGGCCGGTCAGGTCCTGCGTGGTCCAGCGCGCCATCTGCCAGTGCAGGGCGGATGCGGTGAGCGACTGGCGCGGCTTGAACCAGACCACGGCCAGCGCCGGGCGGCCGCTGTGCACGATGATCTCGACGGGATGCCGACCCACGGGAGCGGTGTAATCGGCCAGCGCAGGCGCCTCGGCCTGGACCAGCGGATCGCAGACCACCAGATGCCCGCTGCTGACCGGGAGGTGCCCGGCGAAAGTACGGTGCAGGGCCACTGCGGCCAGCTGGGTGTCGTCCAGCAGGGTGGTGCGCAGGTTGGCCAGGTCGAGGTGGGCCATGGGGGCTCCGATTGCAGTGAAGGCCCCACCGTGCCGCATGCGAAGGGAGGGGGCAAGGGTGGTCTTGGGCAAATGGCCTTCACGTGCGAGAATACGGCGCTGCCCGGGCGACCGGGACCCGATTGGAGAGATGGCCGAGCGGTTTAAGGCACCGGTCTTGAAAACCGGCGAAGGGTCAAACCTTCCGTGGGTTCGAATCCCACTCTCTCCGCCAGGATTCCAGAAGGCCCCTAGTGATAGGGGCCTTTTTGTTTTCTCAGGCTTCCCTACCTGCGCAGCTGTCCTCAGCTGAGGACAGGGATGGATGCAAAGAAAACCGGCAGAGAATCAAGAAATCGATTCAGACCGTTGCTGCAGTGGAAGTGATCGCGCTGTTTCACGCGGAGTCTGATTTCGACGGCGCTGCTGCGGCCCAAGCAGGAAGTGGTGCGCGGTACCCCTGTGTTCTTGCTGAGTCGGCGGATAAGAAGCGCTCCCACTGGATCGGCGGGATGTTCCGAGAGACACCAGCACAAAACGCCGTTTACTGAGCTAGTATTCAGGTTTCACGGACAGGACTAATCATGAGTGAAATGGATGCGGTGGACCCGGCTTCGGCAGAACAGTCACGAGTAGAGAGTGAGACGCTGCCGCTTGTCATCCAGACGGTCGGAGGTTTGTCGGCCGCGGTTGGCGTCATCAGCATCGTGTTGGCGCTTACTGGCATTGTTCCCTGGCTTTTGGGATCAGGCGTCTCCGCGCTTCTTGCTGCGCCTTTCCTTTATGGCTTTGCGGACATCGTGCTCAGCTTGAGAAAGCTGTGCTCAAAGCGTTGATGCAGGTGCTGGAAAAGGATCCATAAGCCGGCCCAGTGCCGGCTTTCTCTTTGTGGGAAAGTGGGAGTCGGTGGCCCTGCCGCCGTTACAGTCGATATCCCACCGCTGAGGTTTAGTGTCGGCGTGTTCGAACGGGTGGCAGATCCTGGACGGCTACCCGCGGCGCCCACCCTTCGGCTTGTTATGGCACAACGGGTAACTGGAGCACGACCTGAAAGCCCCATGCGGTCCATTCCGTTCCACAAATACCCCCACCTTGCACACCGGGCAGCGCTCTTCCGAAATTGCCGCGCCTGATATCGCTGTCACTTCCACAGCCCCGTCCCTCACCAGCTCATCCAGGAACGGCGAGTGCTTCCCCTGCAGGGTGAACATGGCCACCGAGCGTCGCGCACGCGTCAGCGCGACATAGAACAACCGCCGCTCTTCGCTCAGTGGGTAGGTATCCCCATCCGGCATCGCCAGCGAAAGCACCGGGTCATCCGCGCGCAGGCTCGGAAAGCTGCGGTTGACCATGCCCGGCAGAACAACGTAGTCCGCCTCGCGTCCCTTCGACCGATGGACCGTGAGGAACTCCACGTCCATCGTGCTGCCGAAGGCGGTCTTCCAATCCGAAGGCATCGCGCTGCGATCGGCGCGGTAGCGCCCCAGGATGAAGACCGTCACGCGTCCGTTGCGCCCTTGTGGCACCGCCCCGGACAACAACTGCTGATGCAGCGTGGCGAGGTACTGGCGAACGCCATCCTGCACCTCCTCACGCCGATTCATCTGGAACGCCTGCAGCACTGGGCCAATGGCCGGTGCTGCAGAACGAACCTCCTTGCCAATCTGCGCCGGGTTCCTGCTGACGAAGTGGCTGGAGGCATCGCAGAGCGCTTGAGGGCAGCGGAATGTCTGCTCGAGCATCAGCACCTGGCCGTGTCCCATCCACTCGCGGAATCCGGTCATCACCGAAACGTCGGCACCGGCGAAGCGGTTGATCGACTGCCAGTCGTCGCCCACTGCAAACAGATAGCGGCCGGGGCGGCTGACCAATGCACGGCAGAGTCGGGCACGGGCGCGTGAGGCGTCCTGGAATTCGTCGGCCATCACCAGTTCGTAGGGTGATTCATAGTGGCCCTGTTCAAGCAGGCCGGCCGCCATGTTGAGCATGTCCTCGAAGTCGATGCTGCGCTCGTCAGCCAGCGCACTGTCCCAGGCCTGGAAAACCGGCCCGGCGATCTCCAGGAAGCGCCGGTAGCGTTCCTTGAACTGATCCTCGGGCATCCGCCGCAGGCGCGCCGCCATATCGTCCAGCGTCAGGCAGTTACTCTTGGCATGCGCAATGAAGGTTCGCATCAGGCCGATCAGGTCCGCATCGGGCATCGGCTTGGCGCCCTGGTCGGGCAGCTCGCGGTCCGGGTTCGGGTCGAGTTCGATGTCAGACTCGCCGAGCTTCTCTGCGAGGTCCATCAGGGCATGTCCGCTGCGCAGGCCAAAGGAGGTCGTCTCGACAAGGGCCGTGCCGCGCGCTGCATGCTGCTGGCGCTTCCAGCGCATGCCTTCGAGATAGTCGGAAACGTGCTCCGGCGGCTGGCCATCAGCATCCAGCGCAAAGTGCTCGTGATACAGCCCTGCGTCCGGGTAATGGAAGGCGGGGCGATACTGGCGATGGGTGTCGGTCGCCGCATCAAATTCGTAGCGTCGCTCGTAGTCGTACGTCACGCCGTTGTAGAAAAGCCAGTCGGCGATCACGCACTCTTCCAGGCTCTTCACCCGTTCCCCCTGCAGGGTACGGATGTAGGGCGTGCCATCGCGGTCGTAGCCGTCGGCCTCCATTTCCGCGCCGAATGGCGGCAGGTCGCGCCCGAACACCAGACGGAACATGTCCCATTGGGTGCGGAAGTGGGTCGAGCGATCCTTCAGGTCGTCCACCAGTTCGGCCAGCTTGTTGAAGCCCAGCGTTGCGTCGATCGCCCATTCGGGGATATCAGGCTTGCGTCCGGTGGCCTTGGCGACGATGGCCAAGCCGAGTGCATGGAAGGTCCGTGCCTCGATTGCGATATCGCCCATGCCCAACCGGTCGAAGGAACGCTGTGCGCGCTCTTCAAGCTCCCTGGCGGCATCCTTGTTGAAGGCGAGCATCACGATCCGCTCGGGTTCGACAAAGCCGCGATCAATGGCGTAAGCGGCCTTGGCGACCATCGTGGAGGTCTTGCCGGAGCCGGCTGCGGCCACGACCTGCACGCGGTTGTCGAAGCAGATGACGGCGCGGGCCTGTTCCTCGGTCAGTGGTTTGCTCTCGACCCTGTCCAGGAAGTCCTTGGCCAGCACCAACTCACGCGTTGCCATGGTCGCGTTGGCCTCGGCCCACACGGCAGGCCAATCCAGCTGCCAGTCGTGCAGGGCGTCCAGCGCTGCACGGTTGCTGGGCGAATGCAGGTCCTGGTGCACATCCTCATCGAGGAACAGTTGTTCCAGCTCGCGTGGCGGGAGCGGCAGGGCGGGGCGACCGGCCAGCAGTGCCTGCTGTTGTTCGTGCGTGATCCAGCGGCGGCCGGTGCTGCTCCGGTCGATGAGGGCGTCTGCTTCGGCGAGCCATGACTGGATCTGCTCCAGGAGGGTCTCAAAGAGGGCCTTGCGCCCGCGCGTCGTGCGCGCGAAACGCACATGCTGCAAGGCAGCCGCGAGCCGGGAGGCCTGGCCGTTGGGCAGTCCATACATGGTCAGAACGCCGCCGCCCTGGGTCTGCAGCACGACCCTGGCCCAGAAGAGTCCGGGAATGACCTGCACGCGCTCGTCGTCAGCCGCGTGCTGCCGGTACTGCTTGCCGCCGACCGTGAGCTCGACGTGCTCACCATCAAGCTTCAGCCGCCAATCTGGTGAGCGGGTAAGAAGTCGACCCCAGCCCGAGGGGTGCCAATCCATAGACATCCAGTTACTGCCTTGCGTACGTCAATTGGGCTTGCAGAGCCCTTACGCCTCCATGATAAGGGGCGTTGACGACGCATGTGGCCTTTCGCTTCATGGCCGGCCATGCGACCGGTTTCATTGACGTTCGTGAAGGCGGTTGCCAGCATGACGCCTGTGGATATGGGCGCCGATCATGGAAATCGACTGGAACAGCGTGGGTACCTTGAAGCACTCCGTCGGCGGCTACGATATCCGCACGGATGCACTGAAGATTCTGGTGACCGCTGCAATGCAGGGGCACGAGGGTGATGTCTCGCAGATGCGCATCGAGATGGAAGATGGCATCGTCCTTCCGCCAGACGAGATCAGGCGGCTGGCACTGGCGCGGAGTCGCATCCGCTAGCCGCGCCGATCGGCACTGGACCTGGCCCCTCTGCGGCAGCTCCAGGTGCCAGCACCTGCCAGCATGGAATCAGTCGTAGACGCGGTCCTGCCTCGTTGGAGGCACCTCAACCAGGTCTCCCCGCCGGATCAGCTCATCCAGATCCACTGCCGATGCTGCCAATGCCTCCTGCGCATCGAAATCCCATTTGTTCCTGTACTCACGCGCCAGAAGATCGCATACCGCCTTGGCTCGCTGGTAAGCATCGTTCTTCGCGTCATCCTGCATCAGCTCATCGCGATGGATCTGGCAGAGCATCAGCTGGTGCGCGTCTTCACCGCGCTCGCGCTCCCAGGCAATGTCGGCCAGGCCGGAAAGAGCGGTGGCAAGTGCAAGTGCGGTCATTGACATGGCGGTGTCCACAGTCGGCGGAAACCTGAGCGTATGCGAGCAGCAGTGGCAAGCGGCCACTGACGCTCGCATGGTTTCACGGCGTGTTCACCATTCGTTGCCGGATGGACTCCGCTGGGGAGGCTTCCTCAGGCATTCACATCCACGACAATCCGCCCACGCACCTTGCCCGGAATGATCTGCTCGTAGACCTCAAGCACGTCGGCAAGCCCAATCAGCTGCACCGTGCTTTCAAGCTTCTGCGGATCCAGGTCGGTGGCAAGCCGGTCCCAGGCACGCTGGCGAACGTCCTGCGGCGCATTCACCGAATCCACGCCCGCAAGGGTTACGTTGCGGAGAATGAAGGGCAGCACCGAGCCGTGCAGTGCATCGCTCTGCGCCAGACCACAGGCGGCGACGGCACCGCGATATTTCGTCTCGGCGATGGCGTTGACGAGGGTAGGGCCACCGGCTACATCCACCACGCCGGCCCATCGTTCGGCGCTCACCGGACGGTCGCGCGGTTCTGAAAGCTGCGCGCGATCGATGATCTCGGCGGCGCCCAGGCTGTGGAGATACTCGGCGTGTTCCGGGCGCCCGGTAGCGGCCACAACGCGATAGCCCAGCATTGAGAGAATTGCCACCGCAATCGAGCCGACGCCACCGTTGGCGCCGGTCACCAGCACATCACCCTTGTCGGGCGTCACGCCGGCTTGTTCCAGGGCCAGTACGCACAGCATGGCGGTATAGCCAGCGGTGCCGATCGCCATGGCGTCGCGGGTGCTCAAGTTGTCGGGAATCCTGTTGAGCCATTCGCCACGCACGCGGGCGCGCTGCGCCAGGCCGCCATGGTGGCCCATGCTCAGGTCCCAGCCATTCAACACGACACGGTCACCGGGCTGGAAATCGGCATTGCTCGACTCCAGCACCACGCCGGAAAGGTCGATGCCGGGAATCAACGGGAAGGTGCGGATGACCGGGCGCGTATTGGTGAGGGCCAGTGCGTCCTTGTAGTTCAGCGTTGAATATTCAACCTGCACCAGCACGTCGCCGTCCATCAGGTTGGCGTCATCGAAATCGACCAGTTCCGTGGATACGCCGTCGTTCGTTTTGCGGGTCAGCAGTGCCTTGAAACTCATGGTGGGGGCTCACGTTCAGTGGATGAGCCCATGCTAGGCTCGCACCGTTATTGCAACAAGAACGATGATTTTCCGTAGGTACTATGGTTTTCCGGAGTATTCATGCGTAGCAAGCGTTGGGATGGCAAGAGCGGTTGCGCCGTGGAGGTCACGCTGTCGGTGATGGGTGGCGTGTGGAAGCCTGTCATCCTCTTTCACCTGATGTCCGGCAAGCGTCGCTTCATGGAGCTGACACGGCGGGTGCCCAATGCCACCCAGTCCATGCTCACCAGCCAGCTTCGTGAACTGGAAGCCGATGGGGTGGTGATCCGCCACGTGTACGCGGAAGTGCCGCCGAAGGTGGAGTACGAGCTTTCCGAGTTCGGGCGCACGCTGGTGCCGGTGCTGCTGGCGATGCGCGAGTGGGGTGAAACCTATCGCGGCCATAGAAGCCCGGACAGCGACGGCTGAGACCTGAGGCGGAGCGCCGAGCGTCGTCGACATGGCCCGTGCTCCCCTCAGTGTCCTGGAGACCACGGCAATAGCCGCAGTACTACAGGCAGCGCATGTGGAGCGCCGCCTCACTCGGTGAAGGGCTGCGAAGCGGTTCCTGTTCCATTGACGCTCGGTTGCCTATAGTGGCGCCGGAACCCTGCAATGGAATGCCCATGCACGTGATGTCCCCCGGCCGTTGCCTGACGCTCGCGCTTGCCGTCGTAGTGAGTGCCGGCGCGTGTGCACGTCCGCCGTCCACCGAACACGAAAGGAATCCGGCCATGTCCGGCGCAACCCAGACCGGCCGCACGATCAACGGCCACACCTATACCGATGCCCCCGTGGACGTGAAGCTGGGGCCGAACACCTTCCGCATTCCGGCCAACTACCTGGACAGCCAGATCGCACCGTGGCCCGGGGAGGGCGTGACGCTGGTCATCGAGTGGCCGGACATGAAGCCGACACCGCCGGGTGCCCGGGCCAATCCGCGTACGAATGATTTCCGGAAGGAGATTGCTGTGGCGATCGATTACATCGATCGTGCGCCAATCGAAACATCATTGGAGCGATTGTCCTCCAACCAGGCATCCACCGAGGAAGGATCGGTGGAGCGAGGGGATCCTCGGGATCGGCTCGATCTGCGGATTGCGCGGCCCGACGTCATGGGCCTGACGCCTTACGCTATCGATGAAACAAAGATGGTCGTTTTCTCGAAGGAATACCAAGCGCGATATGGAAAGCCGCCCACCCGCAATCCTGCCTATGAAGATGACTGGTACATCGCGCGCGCTCCCAACGGCAGCCTGACCACATTCATCAAATGCGAAAGCACGGCGTTCAGGGGGGATGGCGTTCGCCTGCAGGGCGATCAGGTCATCAGTGAGCAAGGACAAGCCGCCGCGGGGTGCTTCCACTATTTCTCGGATGTGGAGAACAAGCTTTCCATCTCGCTGAACTACAAGCGGGCCTTCCTGGGTGACTGGAAGCGGATGGAAGATGCGGTGCGGGATGTTCTCGCGCGCTCCCGAGTCCGGTAGTGAGTGCATTCAGGAGCAGGCAGTGGGCGGATTGACGCAAGAGAATCTCAGGATTCTGGCCAGCTATGCCAAGGCCGGAAACCGCGAGTTGTACTGGAACTATCTGTCGCAGCTGCCAGATGCGGATGGCTATGGGACGCTTGCGCTGGGTGTTGTTCGCAACGACAGCCTGCCAGGCCGCGTTGCAAACAGCTACGCACAGGACTATGCCCGGCACCAGGAGGGCAAGGGCTCCGGCTTTCCCGACACGCAGCTGAGCGAGCGCCAATGGGAGATGTTTGGGCAGACGCTTCTGCGCCAGGACCTGGAGCGACGCTTGTACTGGATGGAGCAGGGGCGTCCCGAATTGGCACTGAATCTTCCCGGCAAGGATGTGATGCTGGCTCACGATCGGGCATTTGAACGGCATGAGCTTGATCCCAACTGCTGGACGCCGCGCGTGCTGCTGCAGGCGGCTGAGCAGAAGAGCGGCCCCGCGAAGCTGGAGCAGATCTGGACCAACATGCTCAACAACGACTACGCCGGAGGCCCGCGCGTAGGCAACACCAGCGTTGATGCCATCAGCCAGATGGGATGGGCGAACGGCGGGCAGTACCTGACCCGGTTGAGCGTGCTGGAAGCCACCCAGGCACTGGAAGGGCGCTCGGCGGTCGATCCGAACGTCATCGGTGGCAACAGCTACTACGCGATGTACTTCGAAGCGGACAGGAAGTGGGCCAGTGTCAGTGCGGGCGGCGGCCACATGTCGATGCGCGAGATCACCGATCCGGCCCGTATCGCCGAACTCAACGACGCGCGCGAGGTTCGTCTGGAACGGCAGGAAAAACGTATCCAGTTCCACCCGGACGACCCATACCGGACCATTACCCGCAGCCCGCTTACCGCAGCCGTGGACGACGTGCCGGATCCCTCGCAGGCACCGACCCGTCTGGCCGACATTGGTCCTGGCCACCGTGAGTACGCATTGATGCAGCAGGTGCGCGAAGGCGTGGCCGCGATCGATGCCAGCGCCGGGCGTACTCATGATGAGAACAGTGAGCGCCTTGTGGCGAGCGTGATGGCATTGGCGCGTCGCAACCAGCTTGAACGCGCCGATCACGTGTTGCTGAGCGCGCAGACCACCGATCACCCGGCCGGCCGCAACGTGTTCGTGGTGCAGGGTGAGTTGAATGATCCGGCGCATCTGCGGACCTCCATGCCCACGGACAGGGCCGTGCAGACACCGGTCGAGCAGTCACTGCAGGCCCTGCAGGCCGTCGGTGCGGATCGTGGACAGGCACATGCGCAGCGCCAGCAGCAGGAGATCGATGTGCAGGCGCGCGACACGCCTGCCATGCGTATGGGCTAGGTTTCCGGCCTGCCCCAGCCCACCTCACGCGGTCTTTGCAACTCGGTGCGCGGGCATTGCTAAGTTCGCTTGGCATCCATCACAGGAACCTGCAATGACCCGGACTGCCCCACTTGTCCTGCTTGGCCTCTGCCTTGCCCCGGCCCTGGCCTTCGCCCAATCCGACCGCCAGGTGGCCGAGGACATGGTGACCCGCGCGGCCAACGTCTGCCCTGGCCACAGCACCGAGCGCACTGCGCCTACGGTGAAGAAGGTGCCAGTGGGCGCGCTGCGCGTCATGCTCGACCGCGGCCTGGTGATGTGCCCGGACCGTCGCCTCGATGCCTCTGCGCCGGCCGTGTTCTACGGCCGGGTAGGTGTGTTTGGCTGGAATCCGGAAGTGCCAGCGGCTGCGACCGTGGTCGTGGCGAAGATTGACCAGATGACCCGCAAGGATGAGTACCCGGTGGAGACGATGGTGTGGGACGCGAAGGGCACGGCGCTTACCCAGCAGACGGTGCCCTCGTTTGAGCCGCGCCCGGGTGCGGCGGTGCTGTACAAGGTGCGCTGAGCGCTGAGCGCTGCGTGCTAGCTGGTAGATGCCCACCTTGGTGGGCGTTCTGGCCCTCGCGCGTGGTGACGGAGCCGTGCCCACCACGGTGGGCACCCACCAAAGCGATGCGACGTGGCATCCGGTAATGGCGCGCGATCAGGCGTTTTGCCCACCAGGGTGGGCAACTATTAATACCGAAGCGCTACTTGGCCGGTGCGTCTGCCGTCTGCGCGGCCACCATGGCCTGCTGCATTTCCTTCAGCGACAGATAGCCATCGCCATCAGTATCCAGCCCCGCGAAATACTTCGCGATTTCCGGCACCACAGCGGCTTCCTTCCTGCTGATCTTTCCGTCTTTGTCGGCATCCATTTCCTTGAACGCGGCGTCGATGGAGTCGGCCTGCTTGCTGAAGCGTGCCTGCTGGTACTTCGCGTACTCGGCCTTGTCGATGTGGCCATCGCCGTTGCTGTCCATGACGGCGAAGCTGGAGTCGATATAGGCCTGCTTCGGGTCGCCGCTGGCGGCGTGGCCGATCAGCGGTGTGGCACACAGGGCGATGATGAGAAGCGTCTTGTTCATGCGGTCGGTTCCTTCGGAATGCAGGGCAGGTCAGCGGCAGGGATAGCTGTAGCCATCCGAACCTCGGTAGGTGTCGCTGCGGCGGTCGTAGTTGCCGTAGCGGTTCATGCAGTAGTCGGCGCGCTCGCGGATCTCACGCTCGCGCTTGGCCGCAGCGGCGATCACGCCGGCCACCACCGCCGCGCCGACCACGCCCACCACCACGCGCTTGGCTTTGGCATCGTCGCGCCGGTCACGCTCACGTTCGCGTTCGCGGCGCTCCCATTCGTCGCGCTGGCGGTCCTGGTAGCCCCGGTCCCAGCCTGAGCGGTAGCCATCCCGGTTCTGTGCGTGAGCCTGGCCCGCATAGGGCAGCAGTACCAGCACTTGCAGTGCGGCACCCAGCAGCAACGCTGTCCGTCCTGTCTTCTGAAACATCGTTCCGCTCCTGTGCGGCTGTGTCGGTGGTGCAAGTACAGCGCGCGGACATTGCGCGAACCTGTAGCCGTCTCCGCTGGACGCCCTTCGTTCAGCGCACCAGCGCCTCCACCGGGTCCAGCTGTGCCGCACGGCGTGCCGGCAGGAAGCCGAAACCAATGCCGATCAGGCTGCTGCAGGCAAACGCGGCCAGAATCGAGGTTGTCGAGAACACGAGCGAGAAGCCGATGTCGGCCAGTGCCAGAACTCCCCCCAGCGCGAGTGCCACGCCGATACCCAGCACGCCACCGAGCAGGCAGACCAGCACCGATTCGATCAGGAACTGCTGCAGGATGTCGCTGCGGCGCGCGCCCACCGCCATGCGCACGCCGATCTCGCGGGTGCGCTCGGTCACTGAGACCAGCATGATGTTCATTACCCCGATACCGCCCACCACCAGTGCGATGGCGGCAATGGAGCTGATCATCAGCGTGAGGATACGGGTGGTCTGCTCGATCGAAGTGCGGATCTGTGCGTTGTTGCTCATGTAGAAGTCCTGCCGCCCGTGGCGGCGCTCCAGCAGCCGGCGGATGGAGGCTTCCGCGGCCTGCATGCCCACGGTATCGGACACGCGCACGGTGATGCTGGACACATGGCTCTGCCCCAACATGCGCGCCATGGCGGTGGTGTAGGGCACCCAGACCTGCAGCAACGAGGCATCGCCCACGGCGCCGGCCTCTTTCTTCACCACGCCCATCACCCGCACCGGAACATTGCCGAGCAGCAAGGTCTGGCCGATCGGGTCTTCCTGTGCGGTGAAGAACCGTTCGCGCGTATTGGCGTCGATCACCGCCACCTGCTGGTAGCCGGCGACGGCGGGCTGGCCAAAGAAGCGCCCTTGTCCCAGCTTCAGGCCGTGCACGCGGAAGTACTGCTCACTCACACCCTGCATCTGCACGTTGGCCGAGCGGTTGCCGCGCTGTGCGGTGCCGCTGCTGGCGACGCCGGGCGTGGCGCTGTCCACGAACGGTTGCCCGGCCAGCGCCGTGCTGTCGCCGGGCGTCAAGGTCTCGACCTGTGCGGCGTGCACATCGCCGAAGCCGGAGCCGGGATAGACCTCGATGGTGGTGGTGCCCAGCGAAGCGATGTTGGACAGGATCGCCTGACGTGCGCCCGTGCCCAGGGCGACCACCGACACCACCGAGGCAATGCCGATGATGATGCCGAGCATGGTCAGGAAGGTGCGCATGCGGTGTGCGTTCATCGCGCGCAGGGCCATGCGGAAGGCTTCGCTGAAGCGGTCGCGCAGGGCCTGCCAGCCGGTGCCTTCGCTGCCTGCCTGCAGGCTGGCCGCGATGCTGCTGGCGGTGCCTGTCGCGGCAGCGGTGGGGCGATCGTCGACGATACGCCCATCGCGGATCTCGATGATGCGCTGCGCATGCCCGGCCACGGCCATGTCATGGGTGACCAGCACCACCGTATGGCCTTCGGCGTGCAGTTCGCCCAAGATCTTCATCACCTCCTTGCCGGACTGGGTGTCCAATGCGCCGGTGGGCTCATCGGCGAAGATCACTGCGCCGCCGTTCATCAGCGCGCGCGCGATCGACACGCGCTGCTGCTGCCCGCCGGAAAGCTCGCCGGGCAGATGCAGCATGCGTTCGCCCAGGCCCAGTCGCTGAAGCAGGGCCTGGGCGCGGGCATGGCGGTCGGCGCTGGGTTGGCCGGCGTAGATGGCCGGCACCTCCACGTTACCCAGCGCGGTCAGGTCGGTCAGCAGGTGGTAGCGCTGGAATATGAAACCAAAGTGCTCGCGGCGCAGCTCGGCCAATTCGTCCGGTGCCATCTGCGCGGTCTCGCGACCGGCGATCTGATACGCGCCGGACGAGGGTCGGTCCAGGCAGCCCAGAATGTTCATCAGGGTGGATTTGCCCGAACCGGACTGGCCGACGATGGCCACCAGCTCACCGGCGCGGATATCCAGATCGATGCCATCGAGCACGACCAGGGTCTGTTCGCCGGCCGCGAATTCGCGGCGGATGCCGCGCACGCGCAGCAGCGGTGCGTCCTTCTCTGCATCCATCATGGCTGTGCAGCGGCTGCGCCGGCAGCATCGCCGGACTGGACCAGTACTACCTGCTCACCTTGCTGCAGGCCACTGCGCACTTCCACGTTGATCTGGTCGTCCAGCCCGGTGGTGATGCGCCGCGGCGCAGGCTGGCCATCCGCGCCGCGTACCTGCACGCTGTAGCTGCCATCGGCGGCACGCGCACCCAGTGCGGCCGAGGGAATGGTCAGCACGCCCTTGGCACGCCCCAGAACGATGCGCACCTGTGCCGTCATATAGCTGCGCAGACGGCCATCAGCGTTGTCCACGTCGAACTGACCGTTGAAGTACATGGCCGTGCGGCTGGCGCCCACCGAAGCGCTGGCGGGCGCGAACCCGGAGGTGTCTTCGTTGGTGATCGAGTCGGGTGCCGGTGCGATGTCGCGCAGCGTGCTGCTGTAGCGGCGGTCGCTGTCGCCCAGGATGGTGAAGAACGCCTCCTGTCCCAGTGCGGTGTGGACCACGTCGGCCTCGGAGATTTCGGCGTAGACCGTCATCACGTCCTGGTTGCCGAGCATCACGATGGTCGGTGCGCTCTGTACCGCATTGACTGTCTGGCCCTGTCGCGCGACCACGGCCAGCACGGTGCCATCGGTGGGCGCAGTGATGCGGGTGTAGCCCAGGTTGGTCTGTGCCACATCCACATCGGTCTGGCGCTGCACCACCTCGCCATCGAGTGCGGCGATCTGTTCACGGGTAGCATCGACCTTGGCCTTGGCCGCATCGTAGTCTGCGCGCGCGACCAGTTGCCTTGACACCAGAGCCTGCTGGCGTTGAAGGGTCAGCTGGTACTGGCGCAGGTCGGTGGCCAGCGCGTCGCGGTTGGCACGCGCGGTGCGCTGTGCCGCCTGCGCACTCAACAACGCGTTGCGCTGGGTGCGTGAATCGATATCGGCAATCGGATCGCCCGCTTTCACCTTGTCGCCCAGCTTCACATGCAAGGTCTCGATGCGGCCGGAGACCTGCGCGCCCACGCTCACCAGTCGCGAAGGCTTCAGTGTTCCGGTGGCTTCCACAACCTGCTCGATGTTGCCGCGGGCGACCGGTGCCACCTGCAGTTGCGGTGGTGGTGCGGGCCAGAGCCACGCGAAGAGCACCAACAGGGTGCAGAGGACTGCAGCAGCAATGATCAGCGCGCGGCGGCGGCTGTGCGGTGCGGCGCTCATCGGTACAGCATCCAGAAAAGACAGTGCATCGTGTGTCCTCGCGACAGATGGGATTGCACGCCGGCAGGGCAGGCGTGGATGGTCGTCGAGTCTCGATGCGCTGGATTGCGTGAACCTTGCGGTGGTGCGCCCGTTTCAGGAGGCAACGCCGAGCGTGAGCAGTGCCATCGCGATGAACTGGAGCACGCTGCCGAGCGCCAGCAGCGCATGGTGCAGGCGTTGTACTGCTGTGTGCAGGCTCGAAAGCTGGCATAGCGCGCCGACGACCAGCACGGCACATGCAGTAGCGGGCAGCCTCGCGGCAGCTGCGCTGATCGCGATGATCAGCAATGTTGCAGCAAACATCACGGCAGCCGCATATGCATGCAGGGTCTGCAGGAACTGAGGAACGGGGCGCGATGCAGCTCCCCGCCACACTGCCAGCATGTGCAGTGCGGCATGCACGACGACGAACACCACCACGGCGGTGGTCGTTGGGTGCGCGTGCCGATAGGCTGAGGCCACCAGCGCAAGGCCTGGGAGCAGCAGGAACAGGGCGGCGAACAGGCGGATCAGCACGCCTGCCCGCTCGCGTTCGGGAATCATCCGCAGCCAGTGCGGCCAGTGTTCAAGCCCACGCGCGCGGCCTGCATGCGCGCGGCAGTTCCACGCTGCGGCGGTCAGGCTGGGCGCATTCCGAGGAGGCGTCGTTGGTGTGGAGGAGGGCGGTGGAGAAGCTCCCTGTGTCACATGCAGGCTTCCTGTCAGATCCGGACGCAGCACCTTCAGCGGTGCAACTCACCTGGATGCTGGGCAGAGAACATTGCCGCAACCTTGCGCATCAACCGCGGCGGATGCGCGTGGACAGCCGGTAGTCATACACGTGGGGGAAGCGCTCAGTGCGCCGGCGTCGATGCGCTGGTGACGCCTGGATGCAGGGGGAACTCGACGCGGATCAGGGCGCCGCCACTGGGTGCATCCAGAATCGTGACGTGGCCACCGTGGCGGTCGATCACCTGCCGCACCAGGTTCAAGCCCAATCCGGCGCCAGTCTGCCGGGGGCGCAGGCGCTGGAAGGGTTCGAACACGCGTTCGCGCTGGTCGACTGGAATGCCGGGGCCATCGTCTTCCACCTCAAGGCAGCTGCCCTGCACGCGCACGATGATGTGGCGTCCACCGTGCTCGGCGGCATTCAGCACCAGGTTGGAGAGCACCCGTTCGATGGCACCGGACTCGCCCAGCACCGGGAAGTTCGGTTCCACGGCCACGGCGACTGTCTTGTCGGACTGGATCAACAGTGGGGCCAGATCAGCGACGACCCGCTTGGCCACGCGGGCCAGGTTGAGGGAGTCCTTCGGCCCATCTGCTTCCATGCGGTGCAGGTCCAGCAGCTGCTCGGCCAGTGTTGCCAGCCGAGCGACCTCCACGGTCAGGCTACGCGAGGTGGAGTCGTCGGCCGCATCGATCTTCACCCGCAGGATGGCGATGGGTGTACGTAGCTCATGGGCGGCAGCGGCGATGAAGCGACGTTGCCGTTCGTGCCCTTCGTCCAGACGGTCAAGCGCTTCGTTCACCGCTGCAACCAGGGGGGCGATCTCGACCGGTACTGCGGTCTCCGTCAGGCGGATACCGCGGCGGCTGGCAGAGATGTTGCGGGCTTCCTGCGCGATGCGTTCCACACCGGCCAGCGCGCGGCGCACGATGATCGGGGTCAGGATGATAGTGGCCAGGCCCAGCAGCAGGAAGATCGGCAGGGTGATGATGTGTGCAGCCAGCGCCATCTGCCAGGTCAGCGAATCGGTTTCGCCATGGGCCATGATGGTCAGCTTGCCGGCCGGGCCGCTGTGCTGGCGTATCACCACGGCCAGGCCGTCGTTGCGGCCGCGTCCGCGCAGGTCGCCATAGGGAATTCCGTCCAGGGCGCCAACCAGCGACGCGTACGCTGGCGGGACATGGCCGAATGTCACATGGTGGCCCTGCTCATCCTCGGCGATGAACCACGCGCCGGGGACGATCTTCAGCAGCTCGGCCAGCTCCGGCGTGTGTTCCACATACAGTTCGCCCTTGCTGTCGCGGTGAACGGCATCTGCCGCCACCGGGGCGAAGGTCTGGATGGTGTAGTAGCCGCCGCTGTCAACACGCACCAGCACCATCAGCAGGGCGAAGAACGCCACCAGTAGCGCAAGCAGCTGGTAGATCAGTGTCTTGACGATCAGCGGGCGCTTGAGTGAGGGACGACGCGCCATTACTTCGTTTCCCGCATCAGATAGCCGACGCCGCGGATGGCATGGATTTCCACCCCCGCATCAGCGTCGGCCAGCTTGCGCCGCAAGCGTGAGACATGCGAGTCCAGCGTATTTGAATGGATGCCGTCGTCGAAGCCGTACACTGCCATTTCAATGGACTCGCGCAGCACCGTGCGGCCCAGTCGACGGGTGAGGGCCGCCAGCACGCGGATCTCGCGCCGCGGAAGCTCCAGTCGCTGTCCGCCAACGCTGGCCTCGCCCGAGGCGGGATCGAACAGGAGCCGGCCGATGCTCACCGGCTCGACCTGCATGCCACTCGGCCGGCGCGCGGCCGCACGGATCCGCGCGAACAGCTCCTCCAGCGCGAACGGCTTGGCCAGGTAATCGTCGGCTCCCTCATCCAGGCCGGTGATGCGGTCCGGCAACTGTCCCAGCGCGCTCAGTACGATGATCGGCACTCCGGGGTTGCGCCCACGAAGCACCGGAATCAGGCCCAGCCCGTCACCATCGGGCAGCGTGCGGTCCAGCAGCACCAGGTCGTGTGGCCCGGAAAGTGCGGCTTCGCGAGCCAGTGCCAGGGTATTGGCCAGGTCCACCACATAGCGCTCGCGCTGCAAGGCAGACTTCAAGGTGGCAGCCAGTTCGGCTTCGTCTTCGATCAGCAGGATGTGCATCGGCGGGAATCGGGCGGAAAGGGGGGCGCAGGAGGGGGCTTCGGCACGCGCCGGCACCGTATTACAGGAACATTGCGTGAACATGGCGTGCCTTCAGGGCCTGCCGATGACGCCGAAACACCGTTGCGGCGCGGGCCGCCGGGCGCAAGGTTCGCGCAATCCGGGCACTCCAGCCTTGGCGCCCATTTGCTGATTCCCAACCCCTGGAGTACCCATGAAGTTGTTCATCCCGCTGTTGTTCGTTGCCGTTCTGGGCGGCTGCACCACCGCCAAGATGACCGTTACCCCCGACGGCCGGCGTGGCGTTTCCATCGACTGCAGCGGCTCCAGTTCCTGGAGTGGCTGCTACGAAAAGGCCGGGCAGATGTGCCCGGGTGGCTATGTTGTCTTCAGCAAGGATGGCGATGAAGGGAACGCCATCGCCGTGGGCAACAGGAACGGCTTCACCTCCACCCAGATGGCCACCCGCGCGATGCTGGTGTCCTGCTCGCACTGATGCCGGCAGGGGAGGTGGGTTGCCACCTCCCTGGTGTCCAATACAACGATGCCCCTCGGAAGGGGCATCGTTGGGGTTTACAGCGTTGTCTTCGTTTGACGCGGATCGGCAATGATGCGCGAGGGCGATCCATACAGAACCAGGACCCGCATGCCGGCACTGAACACCGGATCGGGGCCTTGCACGACGGTCATCAGATTGCCGTTCTCGGTCTGCACCACGTATTCCAGGCCCTTGGCCTGCGAAAGCGCGCGTTCGGAAGCCGCACCGGCAATCGCGCCCACCACCAGGCCGCCGACGGCACCGATGGCCGCAGCCTGATCGCTGCCACCGATGGTGGAGCCAGCCACACCGCCGGCGGCAGCTCCAGCAACGGCTCCCCCCCTGCGAACCGTCAATACTGACGGCACGAACGCTGATGACGGTTCCGCTGACAGTCCGATTGACCTGTCCTACCGAGCCGATGGAATAGCTGTCGGTACGTACGTTGGGCGCGCAGGCCGTCAGCATCGCGGTAACCGATGCGGCCAGAAGCAGACGCTTCACGGTGCTTCCTGCTTGTTAGGGAACATCGGCTTGGACACATCCACGGTTTCCAGGGCCTGCAGGAACTGGGCGATGTTGTTCTGAGCCGAGCGGCTGATCGACTCACGTGCCCGGACCACACCAGCGAAGGCATAGTTGAACGGCACTTCCCCCGATGCGCTGACATCCTGCGTATAGACGATGCCACCGGTTGCGCGGTCGATCAGCTCGTAGCGGGCGACCGTCTTGGTGGTCATGGTGAATCGTGTGCTGGCCCGCAACGCTCCTGCTGCACCGCAATTACCGCCGATGGTCGGTTGCGAGCGTGGCTGACTGCGCGCAAGAATACCCGAATCACAGCGGATTGCGGCCTTGCTGCTCCGCACCAAAAGAGGCGTGCAAAAGGGGAGGCAACACGGCCGCGGAGGTTCCCCTTCTCAGAAACTGTAAGCCGCCTGCAGATACACCCGTCGCGGCTCACCCGGGAAATGCCCGTTGCGCTCGATGAAGCCGCTGGCTGCATATACCTTGTCGAACAGATTCTTGACGTTGGCCTGGAACTGCCATTGCTTCCAGCTGGTCTTCCAGCTCATATCGAACACGGTATAAGCCTTCACCGTCTGCCCGTCCAGACTGACGCGCTCACCCACATGGTCAGCACCAAAGCCGATGGCCGAGTTGAGCGCCGGCAGGTCGTAGCGCGTCCACAGACCCAATTTGTTGCGCGGCGCATTGGCGAAGCGGTTGCCGGAGGCATTGGTGATGCCGCTCGGGCCTGCGTCCTTCACCCGCGCGTCGTTGTAGGCGTAGGTCAGGTTCAATACCCAGTGATCGGTGACGTCGGCCAGCAGGTCCAACTCCATGCCGGTGCTGCGCACCAGGCCCAGTGCGGCCAGCTGGTTCACGCCGCCAATCACTTCGCCGGTGGCCTGCACGATGTTGCTGCGGTCAATCCGGTAGGCCGCCAAGTTCAAGGTCACGCGGTCAGCCAGCAGGGATTTCATGCCGACCTCCCACTGCTTGCTGCGCTCGGCGTCGAACGGGCCGCCAGCGGCGGGATTCTGGTTGGCCGCGCTCTGCGGTACGAAGCCGCTGGCCACGTTGGCGTAGACATTCAGGCCTTCGCGGACGGTGAACGTGCTGCCCAGCCGCCAGCTGAGGTCGTTGCCATCCACGCTGCTGCCGGCAATGCGGTCGTCGTCCTTGAAGCCATCCCAGCGCAGCCCGGCCAGCAGGTGCCAGCGAGCGGTCAGCGCCAGTTCGTCCTGCAGGTAAGCGCCGTAGCGCTTGCTGCGGGTGGACGTGCTACGCCACGGCAGGGCAGCCAGGTTGTAGTCGTGCCAGGTGCTGGCGCCGTACACGGGATTGAACAGGTCGATGCCTCGCACCGGCCCGGCGCCACGTGCAAGGTCGGCGCTGTTGGCGGTCTGTGCAGTGAAATCCGCATCCAGCTGATACACGTCCGCGCCGAACAGCACCTTGTGCTCGACGGCGCCGGTATTCACCCGCCAGACCGCGTTGCCATTGGCAGTGAATGCCTCGTTGTCGCGGATCTGGTTGCGCAGCTGGCGGGTCATCCACTCGGCCACGCCATCGCGGTCACGGTCGATCAGCCCCATCGGCTCGTGATACATCTGGTGCTCGTTGTTGCTGAACCAGCGTGCGGCGAAATCGACGTCCAGGTTGTCGCGCGGTGCGAAGCGGTACTGCGCCAGCGCCACCTTGGCGCGCATGTCGAGAAAGTCACTGGTCTCGTTGTGGTTCCAGCGGCGGTCGGTCAGGAAGGTGCCCGCATCATTCACCGGCACGCCGCGCAAGCGGTTGCCGCCCAGGTTCTGGGTGATGTCGGTGAACTGCAGCACCAGCTCGCCGGTCTGGCCAACATCGAAGGCCAATGAGGCATCACCGATCACACTCTCGCTGTCGGCATTCCAGCGCACACCCTGCTCGGTGTCGGCGTACAGGCCGGCGCGGTAGCGCACGCTGCCAGCGGCATTCAATGGACCCGTGCCTTCGATCGAGCCGGCGCGGAAATCCCGGTTGCCCATCTGCACTTCGATGCGGCGCTCAGCGACCGCCCTGGGCTTGCGCGTGACATAGTTGATGACGCCGCCGGCGTCGCCACCACCGTAGAGTGCGCCGGCCGGTCCCTTCAGCACTTCCACGCGTTCGATGTTGAACAGCTGTGGTACCGAGAAGCCCGCGTACGGGTCGCCGCGCAGGCCGTCATACAGCACGTTCTCCTGGCGGAAGCCGCGCAGGGTCACGCCGGCATAGCTGAAATAGCTGACGCCGCTGATGCTGCGATAGAGGTCGGTCACCTGACGCGCGGCCTGATCGTCGATCAGCTCGCGCGGGATCACCTGGATCGACTGTGGGACCAACTCGAGGGGTGTATCGGTGCGGGTGCCGACCGCAGCGTCGTCCACCCGGTACAGCGTCTGTGCGCGGCCGCGCACTTCGACGGAATCCAGCTCCTTCGGCGGGCCATCCGCCGCATGGGCGGGGAGGGGTGTCAGGGCAATGGCCAGAGCGGCGCAAAGGGGATACCTACAGAGCGATGGGAGGGCCATGGGGCGACAGTATGGATTTCAAATGAGAAAGACTATCATTTGCATTGTCATAGTGCCGCTTCGCCGATCAGGCGCTGCCTGCCCGGTCAGGGTGGGCAGCGCCGGGAGCGTGCATCTCACGTCGGTGTCAGCAACTCGCTGATGGCATCGTGCTGCTTTCCAAGTTGCTGTTGCAGCACGAAATCGTGCAGCAGGGCCGCAGCGGCCTTGCGTTGCCCATCGATGTCCTGGAGCGAGGCATAGCGCACGGTCGGGTCGTTCGGACTCGGTCGCCCAGGCGCCTCCATCTCGGTGGCGGAGGTGAGCGTGATGAAGGCCAGCGCGCGCTTGTTCTCCTTCAGTTCCGCGTTGGTGGTCAGCACTACCAGAGTGACCTCATAACTGAGGCTGCCGCCGCGCCGGGTGTTGTAGGCGTGGCTGCGCACGCTGACCTTGGTTCCCTTGGGCAGTACGGCCTGCAGCTTCCGGGCGAAATCCCATTTATCGAATGCCATCTGTGTCTTCTGGTCGACGCGCACCATGAACGCAACATCGACACCGGTAAACGGAACCTGTGGCACGTCCAGATAGGGGCTCTGTTTCAGGCTCTGCACCAGGACCAGATCGTCACTGAACATGGCAGAGGGGTCGACGGGGGCGGTGAAGGACTGTTTGAGCAGCTCGAAGATGGTCAGTGCGCGTTGGCGTCCCTGGGCAATCCGCTGAAGTACCGCCGGTGCTGGATTGTTCTGCACATAGCTGGCGTTGGCGTCCTGCATGCGTCGCTGCACTACCGCTGTCAGTCCATTGATCTGCTGGTCGGCAGACGCATTGGCGTTGGCGGAGGCCTCTTCACCGGCCATGCTGTCGACTACCTTCTTGAACTGTGCCAGACGGTCCTGGCCCGCGTAGAGGGTGTAGATCTCGTTTACGCGCGCCACCCGCTTGTGTCGCTTGCGCGCGCTGGGGCGGTTGGGGTCGACGGCGATCTCACACAGCATCACCAGGTTCTCGCGCAGGTGGTAGTCCATGTCCGGTAGTGGCAGACGGACCGGATCCTGGGCCCCGCCATCGGTGCCGATCACCAGTTTTCCGCGGTCGATTTCCGACCAGACAGTGACCGCCTCGATCGAGTTCCGGCGCGGCAGGCTGACGTCGATCAGTTCCATCAGGATCGGTCGGGGCGTAGCGGGCGCCGTCTGAGGTGGATTCGGCGGCGCGGTGATCAGCTCGGCATGCCAGGTGTAACCCATCCGGTAAAGGATGAAGGGCCGGATGGCGTCGTTGAGGATGATGCCCGGCGGAGCTGCACGTCCCGGCGATGTGAGGTCACGGCGGGTGTCAAGGGTGAGCCCGGTGGTGTCGCGGCTGTAGACACGGCGCAGTGCCTGGGTGGGATCGCAGGTGGCACGCCAGGTGATGTTCGCGGGCTGGCCTGGAGGGAGGGGCAATGGCTGAGGCGTCGGTTCCAGCGGCGATGCGGCGGGCTGCGGCGGTCTGGGAAGGGGCTGCAGCGGATACGCCGCATTCTGTGCTGCGAGCTGATCGATCAGGAGTGCGACGTTCTGGCCGGCAATGGTGAGTTCTTCCACCACCAGATCTTCGATCAAGGCATGCAGTTCGTTTTGCACCGCGCCTGGCAGCCAGGGATCGATCACAATCTGCGTATCCCAGTCCGAGTCACCCGAGGTGAAAAGGTGTTCGTTGTGGTTCTGCAACATGTCCATTCGTGCGGCGAAGGCATTGCCGCCCTTGATGTAGAAATGCACCAACGACATGTCCTGGCGGAGCAGGTACTTGGTGCGCACGCCGTCAGACAGGGCATGCAGTTTCCCGTCGATGTCGGCCAGCGCTCTGATGACGGCGTTGCGGATGTCCGGGTACGTCTGCGCGCTGTTGATCTTCTTGGTCAGGTCGCCGCTGATCTGGCGGCGCCAGTCGGCTTGCTCAGGTGTCTCTTTCATGGCTTGGCCTCTGCGGGAAGACAGGGTGCTGCGCGAGGTGGGGCCTGACGCAACAGTGGCTTCACCGTAGATGCCGGCAAGCGCAAATGATCGGGGCAATCGATGCTGGTCGTGACCGCCGATGCGGTGGATTCAATGATCGTTGCGGGCTGGTTACTGGTCGCGTGCTGTGTAGGCGGTCCCGCTGAGCGCAGCGCGCACGCCGATGCTGCCGCGCTGCCAGGTTGCAGTGAATGCCGGCGTGGAATCGTTGCCTTTGTTGAAGGCACGCAGTGCATCGGCATAGGCCACCACCAGCGCTGCGATCAGCATCGATGCACCCAGTTGTGCCGGTGCGTCGGCGGGGTCGGCCCCGGTGGCATCTGCCATCAAGCATGCAAGGTCTGCGATGAGCAGGGCCTGCAGCTCCCGTGCGCGGCCTGCAAGTACGGGGCTTTCGGCTACGGTCAGCCAGAAGGCCGCCGCGCCTGTGTTGATCCGCAGCAGGGGGTGGCCGCTCTCCAGAAGTTCCTGCACCAGCGACTGGAAGGCCACCAGCGGGGGCATGCTGCGGCGCGCCAGCATGCCCTCGCGCAGTAGATCCCGGGCCTCCTCGTCGCGGTCAAACACCAGGTCTTCCTTGCTCGCGAAGTAGTTGAAGACCGTTTTGCGTGAGACACCTGCGGCCTCGGCGATCTCGGACATCGATACGGCTTCGAAGCCGCGCCGGATGATCAGCTCGGTGGCGACGTCCGAAATCGCTTGCCGGGTCTCGGCCTTGCGTTGTTCGCGACGGCCTGGGGGCGGGGTCATGGGCGGCTCACTTGTGAAAAATTACACCGAGTGTAACATTCGCTTCGCCAGAGTGCCGGCCCGGTGCTCACAAGGAATTCCGATGCTGTACGACGTCGTCATTGCCGGGGCTGGCCCGGTCGGCCTGTTCCTGTCCTGCGAGCTGGCCCTGGCCGGCTGTTCGGTGTTGGTGCTGGAGCAGGCCGAGTCCCCTGAATCACCCCTCAAGCGCCTGCCCTTTGGGCTGCGCGGCTTGAACACGCCCACCCTGGAGGCACTGGACAGGCGCGACTTGCTGCAGGCGGTGGCCGCGCGCCAGGTGCTGAAACCCGACAAGGGCGCACCACCGCCCGGCACCGCCCACTGGCTGGCGCAGCCCCGGCCGCTGGGCGGCCACTTCGCTGGCATTCCGTTTGCGCTGGACAGCGTGGCCAGCGAGCGCTGGCTGTATCGCCTGCCGTCGCCGGTCGGCTTCCAGATGGCGATTGAACTGCAGGCGCTGGAAGCGGTGCTGGCCGAACGCGCGACCGCGCTTGGCGTGCGCATCGACCGCGGGAGCGCGGTGCAGGCGGTGCGCATGGAAGGTGAGCAGGTTGCCGTGGAGACCCTTCGCGGTACAGCCCATGGCCGCTGGCTGATCGGTTGCGACGGCGCGCGCAGTACCGTGCGCAAGCAATCAGGTTTCACCTTCGCCGGTACCGAGCCGGAATTCACCGGGCACTCGCTGCTGATCGAGCTGGAAGATCCGTCGGTGCTCACGCCGGGGCGCCATTACACCGTCGCTGGGATGTACAACTTCAATCCGCCAGGCGTGTTGGCGTTGGCCGATTTCGACGGCGGTGCCGGTCATCGCACGCCGCTGGACCGGGAGCGCGCGCAGGCCATGCTACGGCGCATATCCGGACGTGAAGCGACCATCACGGCGGTGCATCTGGCTACCACCTGGACCGATGCCGCGCGCCAGGCCGCGGCCTATCGCAAGGGACGCGTGCTGCTGGCCGGCGATGCAGCGCACATGCATTCGCCGCTTGGCGGGCAAGGCCTGAACCTTGGCATCGGCGACGCGATGAACCTCGGTTGGAAGCTGGCCGCCGTGGTGCGTGGCGATGCCGATGCCGATGAGGAGCTGCTGGACAGCTACCAGGCCGAGCGGTATCCGATCGGCGCGAAGGTGCTGGACTGGTCGCGTGCGCAGGTCGCGTTGATGCGGCCGGGCGCTGGCTCGCGCGCGCTGGCGGCGGTGATGGCCGATCTGGCCGACACCCGTGATGGTGCGACATACCTGGCTGAGCGGGTCTGGGGCGTTGCGCAGCAGCTGGATCTGGGCGTGGGCCATCCGCTGGTCGGCCGCAGCGCGCCGGACTTCCAACTGGCCGATGGACGCCGCATGGGTGAACTGCTGCGTGCAGGGCAGGGCGTGCTGCTGGTGTTCGACGCGGGCACGTCGTTGTGCGCAAGCATCGAGGGTCGCCAACGGCGCCCGGCCCTCATCCGGCAGGCGGTGGATGACACGCTCGGACTGGGCGCGGTGCTGGTGCGCCCGGATGGCATCGTTGCCTGGGCCTGTGATGCGGGGGGGGATGGGGCCGGGATGTCCGATGCGCTGCGGCGTTGGTTCGGGTCGATGGCAGCAGGCTGACCGGCAAGACGGTGGCGCAGCCGGCAAGGGCTGCGCCAGTTGTGGTCAGAGGTCCTTCTTCTTTCCGCTCAGATCCAGCGGCCGGTCACTGCCCTTGCGCTCGCTCGACCACACTTCCATGCTCTTGTTGCAGCGGCTCTCGCGGGCCGCCACTTCGCGCGGTAGATCCTTCAGATGCGGCGACTCCTGGCAGGCCTGATGCATGTTGCTGTCGTCATAGGTAGCACAGGCGCTGAGCGATGCCAGGGCGATGGCGGTAAGGGAGGCGCGATACAGGGGCTGCAGGGTCATGGCGTGATCTCGGGGGTAATGCCGGGTGGCCATGGCATTCCAATCCGTGACCCCCGGCACGCACAATCCGACTGATCGCACTTGTTATCTTGTAACGTTTAAGTGATAGTCGCGCGCTTGCCCGGATCAGGCGAGGCAGATCATCAGCACCGTGCACAGCACCAGCATCAGCACGAACACACGCCGGCTCAATGCGAGGCAGGCCAGGTAGGCCGCCAGCGCCCAGGCGCCCAGCAGTGCACAGGCCAGTAACCAGAGGCCGATTACCATCAGTGATCCACTCGCCAGCGCAGACAACGCAATCGCTTTGAACAAGGCCACGCCCAGCACGCTGCCGAGCACGCCGGCCTGCAGGGCAACGGCATCGTGGCGGGCAGGGGCAGGGTGGCGGAACATGCTGGCCGGAGTGGTCACATGGAAGGGCGGCGCAGCTACTGTGCCCGACCCCATATCCACGCCGCGTGTACTTCGCGTGCGCCATGTGCCTGCAGCAGGGGGCGCTCAGTCGAACTCACCCTCGGCCGATTCCAGTCGCTGCCGGTACGCCGCCCGGTGCTGGTACAGGCGCTGGCACTCTTCCGACCTGTGGATGCGGCTGCCGGGTTCGTTGGCCACCGAGTCGCACATCCGCGCGATGTGGTTGTTCTCCGCCAGTTCGGTGACGAAGAACACTGCAGTGACGCCGGTGCCGAGCAGCACGACATACAGCAGGCGGCTGAGCCAGCGCGACAGCTTGCGCTCGAAGTGCTGCTGGATGGTCAGGTCGAAACGGATGATGCTGAGCACGATCCAGACGATCGCGACCAGGAAGCAGAGCGTGGGCAGCAGGCCACGCCAGATTCCCGCTTCATATACCGATTCGCTGTAGTGCACGGCGGCCCCGGCACCGGCGATGGCGATGGCCAGTGCCCAGTTGCGGCCCAACGAGAGCAGGTCATCGAGCAGTTTCTCGCGGTCCTTGGTCGGTGCTGCTGCCACGTCGGTTCCTTCTGCCCGTTGCGATCGGCGGCGGGGTGCCGCCGATCCTGCAGATGGTGGGGTATTGCCCCGGTGATGAGAAGCCTTTCCGGCTCAGTGCGCGGCCGCGCGTGCCCCCATCCAGCGTCGGTAGCGTCGGGTCCTGCATGTGGCCGCGGCCTGTGCCAGCAGCAGTGCCCACACTGGCGAGACGCCGGGGGCGGTCGGCTGACGTCGGCTCAACCGCCCCAGCTGGTACTTCACCGTGGCCATGTGTGCACTGGCAGCCAGCGGCTTGCTGCGCCAGTCGATGTTGCGCAGGGTCGGTACCTGATCGCGGCCTTGCTGCCAATGGTGTGGCAGGTCCGGCTCGATTGCCAGCGCGGTGGCGATGCCGACCATCGCAACACCGCTGTCCAGCACCTGCTCGGCCACTGCACGGCGACGGATGCCGCCGGTGACCATCAGCGGCATCGTTGCCACCGTGGCGATCTCGCGTGCGAATTCGAGGAAGTAGGCTTCGCGGGCCAGGCTGCGGCCGTCGCGTGCGGCGCCGGTCATCGCCGGCGCTTCATAACTGCCGCCGGACAGTTCCACCATATCCACGCCCAGTGGTGCCAGCATCTCCACTACTGCGCGCGCCTCCTCGTGCGAGAAGCCACCGCGCTGGAAATCGGCTGAGTTGAGCTTCACTGCCACCACGAAGGCGGGCGACACCGCCGCGCGTACGCCCTGCACGATCTCCAGCAGCAGGCGCGCACGGTTTTCCAAGCTGCCGCCCCAGTGGTCCTCGCGCCGGTTGGACAGCGGCGACAGGAACTGGCTGAGTAGGTAGCCGTGCGCGGCATGGATTTCCACCCCGCTGAAACCGGCACGTTCGGCCAGTTCGGCGCTGCGGATGAAGCGGGCAATCACTTCCTCGATGTCGGTCCCGGTCATCGCCCGCGGCGGTGCGAACTGCTTGGACAGGGCCCCCAGATCCATCGCTACCGATGAGGGTGCCAACGCCGGTTGGCCGAGCGCGGCCGGCATCTGACGCCCGGGGTGGTTGATCTGCATCCACATCTGCGCACCGCGCGAACGAGCGGTGTCGGCCCAGGCGATGAAGCGATCAAGGTGGCGATCGTCTTCCAGCACCACACCGCCGGGGCCGGTCATGGCACGGCGGTCGACCATCACGTTGCCGGTAATGATCAGGCCGGCGCCGCCGTCGGCCCAGCGCTGGTACAGCTGCAGCAGCGCGGCCGAGGGCGCGTGGTCGGCGTCGGCCATGTTTTCTTCCATCGCCGCCTTGGCGATGCGGTTGCGGATGACGGCACCGGAAGGCAGTACAAAGGGCGAGAACAGCGACATCGGACAGCTCCAGGACAGGGGGAATGGCGCTACGCTAACCTTCAAGTTTGATTGAAGGTCAACGGGTTCCAATGTCGAGGATTCAGGCAGATGAAGATCGGTGAGCTGGCGCGACGCACCGGCCTGGCGGCATCGCGCATCCGCTTCTATGAGGATGCAGGGTTGCTGGTTGTGCAGCGCCAGGCCAACGGCTATCGCGACTATCCGGAGCAGGCGGTGCTGCTGCTGGAGCTGATCATCGGTGCGCAGCGCGCCGGTTTCAGCCTGGAAGAGATCCGCGCGCTGTTGCCGCCGGACATGGGCCAGTGGCAGCACGACGCGCTGATTACGATGCTGCAGCAGAAAGTGGCCGACATCGAGGCGCTGCAACTGCGGCTGGAACAGAGCCGTGTGCATCTGCTGGCGCTGATCGAAGATATCCAGGCGCGCCCGGAGGGCATCGATTGCGCGGCCAATTCCCGGCGGGTGCTGGACCGCGTGAAGCGCGGTGAGCTGGCGCGGCCGACGCTGGCGGCCGGTGATGTGGCGATGCTGCGCCCGGATCGCCGCCGCATAGGCCGCGACTGACGATCCGGCGCGATGTTCAGTGGCTGCCGGCTACGGCGGCCTTGCGCTTCTTGTCCAGCATCACCGCCACGCACCACAGCAGCAGGCCGCCGATGGCGGTGGCCGCGCCCACATAGCCGGTGCTGGCCGGACTGAAGCCGGCGCTGATCGCCATGCCGCCCAGCCACGGGCCGAGCGCATTGGCGGTATTGAAGGCGGCATGATTGGAGGCGGCAGCCAAGGTCTGCGCTTCGCCGGCCACGTCCATCAGGCGCGTCTGCAGCACCGCAGCCAGCGCACCCATGGTGCCAACGGTGATGATCATCGGGCCGATGGTCCACACCGACTGTGCGGCCAACGGATACAGCAGCAGCATCACGATCGACCACAGCAGCACCACCGCAGCGGCCTTGAAGTGGAATTTGTCGACCAGCCAGCCACCGGCGATGTTGCCGATGATCGCGCCGATGCCGAACACGCCCACTGCCAGTGGCATCCACGATTCGGCCACGCCGGTGACCTGCACCAGGGTCGGCGCCAGGTAGGTGAACACGCAGAACATGCCGGCGAAACCGACCGCGCCGATCGCCAGCGCCAGCCACACCTGGGTGGTGTTGAAGGCACGCAGTTCGCGCATCGGCGAGGTGCGCACCTCGTCCGGGTCCGGCAGCAGGAAGCGCGCGATCATCGCCACGGTGGCGATGGCCAGCAGGCTGACCAGGGCGAAGGCGGTGCGCCAGCTCAGCTGCTGGCCCAGCCAGGTGGTCAGCGGGTTGCCGATCAGGATCGCGATCGACAGGCCCAGCAGCACCCGCGACATCGCCTGGCCGCGCTGGCCGGCCGGACTGATCGCAGCGGCCACCAGCATCGCCACGCCGAAGTAGGCGCCATGCGGCAGGCCGGCAACGAAACGTGCGATCAGCATCGTGCCGTAGTTCGGGGCCAGGGCACTGGCCAGATTGCCGACGGCGTAGAAGCCCATCAGCGCCAGCAGCAGCTTGCGGCGCGGGAAACTGGCGCCGACGAAGGCCAGGATCGGCGCACCGACAACCACGCCGATGGCGTAGGCGCTGATCAGGTGGCCGACCTGGGTTTCGCTGATCGACAGGCCACGGCTGATTTCAAGCATCAGGCCCATGCTGGCGAATTCACTGGTGCCTATGGCGAAGCCGCCCAGTGACAGGGCAAGGATGATCAGGGTGCGCTGACGGGGCGTCAGCCGCGCAGCCAGGGAAGAGTTGGGGCTCATGCGGGGGCGCGATGGGGGCGGGGAGCTCGCCATTGTACTGCTGCACCGCAACAGCAGCAGCCACGCTGGCGGTAAAACAGCGTTTGATCCGTGGAGCTGCGGCAAGCCGGGCATGGGCTCGGTACGACGGCAGGTTCGGGGCGCTGTTGTCGGCGTCCTGCATGTGATGACGACATGGCGGTCGGCATGATGCGAAGCACAGGGGCTGTGGAGTGCAGGAACAAGGAGGATGTCGATGCAGGAATTCAGGCATGTACTGGAGACGCGAGGTCGCTATCAGCTGGTAGCGGTGTCCTACGCGCCGGTGTACGCTCCGGGCGATGTGGTCGGCCATGCGGTCGTAGCCGACGATGGGGATCGTCTGACCGACCTGATGTCGCTGGCCGAAGCGCGCCAACGCCTGCAGGCACTGGTGCGTGAAGAGGGCGAGGAGCCCTGGCTGGAGAACGAAAACCACCTGCGGAAGAAGGCGTCGCGCTGGCGCCGCCGCTAGGCCGTCGCGCCCTTGTGCGCATCATGGAGGATTCGGGTGTTGCCCAGTAAGAAGTATCTGCTCATCGCCATCATCACGCTGGCGACCCTGCTGCTTGGTTTCGTGTTTTCCGGTTACCTGACCCTGCTGTTGCTGGGGCTGGACACCAAGCTGTTCACCTGGAACACCTACTACCAGTACTTCAACGCGCTCGGCCAGCCACAGGTCGCGCCCTTCGTGGGCAAGATCAAGTGGGCCGGTTATCTCGGTTTCGGCCTGCCGCTGCTGGTGCTGCTGGTGACCGGCCTGGTGCTGCTGCTGAAGAAGGACAAGCGCTCGCTGCACGGCGACGCACGCTTTGCCACCAGCGCCGACCTGTCCAAGCACGGCATGTTCAAGAAGACCGGCCAGAGCATCGTGGTCGGCAGTCATGGTGGCAAGCTGGTGCGGCTGGACGGCCAGCAGTTCGTGATCCTGGCCGCGCCGACCCGCTCGGGCAAGGGCGTGGGCGTGGTCATTCCGAACCTGCTGGAGTACGGCGAATCGCTGGTGGTGCTGGACATCAAGCAGGAGAACTTCGACCTGACCAGCGGCTGGCGTGCCAGCCAGGGCCAGGAGATCTACCTGTTCAATCCCTTCGCCGAAGACCGCCGCACGCATCGCTGGAATCCGCTCAGCTACGTCTCCGACGACCCGGCGTTCCGCGTTTCGGACCTGATGAGCATCGCCGCGATGCTGTATCCGGATGGTGCCGAGGACCAGAAATTCTGGGTCAGCCAGGCGCGCAACGCGTTCATGGCCTTCACCCTGTACCTGTTCGAGAACTGGGATGACGAGCGCAGCAGTGGCTTCCCGGGCGGCTCGGGCACGCCCACCCTGGGCGCTGTCTACCGGTTGTCATCGGGTGACGGCAGCGATCTGAAGAAATACCTCAAAGCCTTGTCGGAGCGGTCGTTCCTCAGTTCCAACGCGCGCTCGGCGTTTGCCAACATGCTGTCCCAGGCCGATGAGACCTTCGCCTCGATCCTGGGTACCTTCAAGGAACCACTCAACGCCTGGATCAACCCGGTGCTGGACAGGGCCACCAGCAGCAACGATTTCCTGCTGACCGATGTCCGCAAGAAGAAGATGACCATCTACATCGGCATCCAGCCGAACAAGCTGGCCGAGAGTCGCCTGATCATCAACCTGTTCTTCAGCCAGCTGATCAACCTCAACACCAAGGAACTGCCCAAGTCCAATCCGGACCTGAAGTACCAGTGCCTGCTGCTGATGGACGAATTCACCTCGATCGGCAAGGTCGAGATCATCGCGTCGGCGGTGTCCTACATGGCCGGCTACAACATCCGCCTGCTGCCGATCATCCAGAGCATGTCCCAGCTCGATGCCACCTACGGGCGGGAGGTGTCGCGCACGATCATCACCAACCACGCGCTGCAGATCCTTTACGCGCCGCGTGAGCAGCAGGACGCCAATGACTACTCGGACATGCTCGGTTACACCACCATCCGCAAGAAGAACGTCACCCATGCCCGCGAGAAGACCCACAGCTTCACCGAGGAGCGGCGCGCACTGATGCTGCCGCAGGAGCTGAAGGCGATGGGGCCGGACAAGGAAGTATTCCTGTACGAGGGCATACCGCATCCTGTGAAGTGCGACAAGATCCGCTACTACAAGGATCGCTACTTCACCTCGAGGCTGCTGCCGAAGGTCGACGTTCCGATGCTTAACGTCTAATTCACGTCGCTAAATTTGTGACGTAGATTCATATTCATTGACGTGAATTCGTGAGCTAAGTCAAAAAAACATCATCTGTTCATAGAAATTCAGACTTGTCTGACATGGAATTGACGCGTGGTTGTGCGACCCTGTGTTCGTCATCCAGAAATGTGTGCTGGGTGTCAAATGTTGTAGAGCAGGGTGGCCAGGAGTTTGTGCCATGGAAACAAGGATGGTTTCGACGTTGGAGATGTGTGCGGGTGTGTCGTCGGCAATGACTGGCGGCCCCGTCACCTGGTTGGCGGCTTTCGGGCTGCAGGGGAACCGGGGCAGGTGTGCTGCGAGCCAGCGCGTCTTCCCGTTTCCGGTGCGCGTGATGCGGCGCCGGACGACCAGGGAGCCAATGTTCGGGACTGCTTTTTCGTACGTCAAAGTGAAGCCCGTATGAATCAGGCGTTTATCGCGAAAATATCCATCGCCGCAGTGGCGGCGTTGATGGTGGCAGGGTGTGCCACCAAGTCCGCTCCCGATTTCGGAGGGCGCTGGAAGCCGGTCAACCGTTTCGCTGCGGCGACGACCGAGATCCCGCTGTACTCCAGCTACGTCTACCAGGCTTCGCCGATGGATGGCACGCTCAAAGCCATGCTTGAGCGCTGGGCCAAGGATTCCGGGCGCACGCTGGACTACCGCCTCAGCTCGGACTTCACGCTGTACGGCGCGGTCTCGAACATCGACACCACCAATGCACAGCAGGCCGTGATCGATCTCACTGCGGCCTATGCGACGCAGGGAATCTCCGTCTCCATCGTTGGCAACCAGATCGTTGTGCAGAGCGCTGGCGCGACGCCGACCGCGTCGGCGCAGGGCGCTGATTCCAACAGCGGCACCTGAGTCCACATCGAAATCATCGAACGTGCTGCTCCCCGCGCCTGGCGCAGGGGCTTCACGCCCATTGATGTTTCAGCAGTACGGAAGAATCCATGTTCCGCAAGAAGGATCCCGGCAACAGTCCCAAGGTCGAGCAGTCGGTCGCCAAGGCGGTCAGCTACGAGATCACCGTGGCCGACATGGCGCGTCGCAGTGAGCGCCGTGCCTGGTGGGTCGCCACGGGCTCGCTGTTGATGTCGCTGGCATTGGCCGGTGGCTACTACTACATGCTGCCGCTGAAGGAGAAGGTGCCGTTCCTGGTGATGGCCGATGCCTACACCGGTACTGCCACGGTTGCGCGCCTGAGTGGCACCTTCCAGGGCGAGACCATCACCAGCAATGAAGCGATCAATCGCAGCAACGTGGCCCAGTACGTGCTGGCGCGTGAATCGTACGACTCGGCGGTGATGGGACTGCGTGACTGGGAACTGGTGTTCGTGATGTCCACCGATCCGGTGGCGCAGTCCATGCGCGTGCGTTATGCCGGCAACAACCCGCAGAACCCGTTCGTGATGTACGGCCGCGAGCGCGCCATCCGGGTCAAGATCCTCAGCATCACGCCGCTGGGTGCTGAGCCGAATGGCAGCTTCCGCGGTGCTTCGGTGCGTATCCAGCGCAGTCTGCTGGACAAGCGCACCGGCGTTGCCACCTATCTGGACAACCAGTTGGTGACGATGCGCTTCGGGTACAACCAGAACCTGGCGCTGTCCGAACAGGATCGCATCCTCAATCCGCTGGCCTTCCAGGTCACCGAGTATCGCGTCGACAACGACTATTCGCGTGGCGTACCGGTGCCGGATGACGGTGCCATGCAGGCACAGGCGCAGCAGGCTGCACAGGCCGCGCAGCAGGCCCAGGGTGTCTACGATCCCAACAACCCGGCCGCGGCCACGATGATCGATCCGGCCACCGGCCAGCCGGTCGCCGTTCCGGCCAATGGCCAGGTGCCGGGTCAGCCCGTGCAGGGCCAGCCGGTACAGGGGCAACCGATGCCGGCGCAGCCGGTGCCGGGTCAAGCAACACCGGGGCAGGCCATGCCCGGACAGCCGGCCATGAGGCCGGCGCAGAACAATTCCACCGGAACTGCTGATGGAGCAAGCAACCGATGAGTAGTCGAAATATCAGGGGAAGCGCGCTGGCGCTGCTGTCGATGTTGTCCTTGCTGTTCCCAGTAGCGGCGATGGCGCAGGCGGTTGACCATTACGAGTACGAGAAGGACCGCATCTATCCGGTTCGCACCGGCCTGGGCCTGACCACCCAGATCGAACTGAGCCCGAACGAGAAGATCCTCGACTACAGCACCGGCTTCAGCAGCGGCTGGGAACTGACCCGTCGCGAGAACGTGTTCTATCTCAAGCCGAAGAACGTCGACGTCGACACCAACATGATGGTGCGCACCGAGACCCATTCCTACATCTTCGAGCTGAAGGTGGTGGCCACTGACTGGCGCCAGCTGGAACAGGCCCGTCGTGCTGGCGTGCAGTACAAGATCGCCTTCACCTACCCGAACGACACCGTGTTCGGCGTCGCGCAGGAAGCGGTGGAAGAGGAGGCGCAGCCGCTGTTGAGCTCTGAACTGGCCAAGGACCGCCAGTACAACTTCAACTACTCCTATTCGACCAGCAAGGCGAAGAAGATGGGCTGGCTGATCCCGGTCAACGCCTACGACGACAGCCGTTTCACTTACCTGAAACTACCGAATTCGCCCGAGTACAAGACCGGCATCTTCCCGGCCGTGTTCGGTCGTGAAACGGAATACGGTGAAGACTTCGTGGTCAACACCACGGTTGAAGGCAATACGCTGATCGTGCACGGGACCTACCCGTACCTGGTCATCCGCCACGGCGACTTCGTCGTCGGCCTGCGAAGGAACGTGAAGAAATGAGCCAGCAGAACACTCCCGGAAACGACCCGAACAACGGACGCGACGAGAGCCAGAGTCCGTACGGTGCCCAGGCTGCTCCGCAGGCGCAGACGAATCCGTACTTCGGCACGACCCAGGCTGAGCCTGCACCGGATCTGGACGCGGCCGCGCCGCAGCTGCGCTCGGCTGAAGAGCAGCGATTGAACCGCAAGGCGCTGCTGTTCCTGGGCGGTATCGTGGTGCTGCTTGTTGCCATGGGCTTCCTGCTTTTCCGCAAGGGCCAAGACAAGGACGATGCGCCGAAGGTGCCGGATGTTGCGCGCGCGAGCACGCCAACACTGCCGGATGCTGTCCAGACCGATCCGGGTCCGGCGCAGGCAATGCAGCCCGTTGATCCGATTCCGATGTTGCCGCCGCCTCCATTGGGGCCGAGCCGCCCTGAGCCGCCAGTGACGTTGGAAGATCGCTCCGCGGGCCCTCGTGGTCCGACGCTTGCCGAACGTCGGATGGGTGCCAGTGCCGATGGTTTTGTTGGCAATGGCGGTTCACAGGATGAGGAGCGCTCGCAGCAGGCGGGCATGGACGAATACACGCGGGCAATGCTGCAGCAGATGAACGGGCAGCAGAATGCAGCGCCAGCGCGCGTGCGTCGTGGCCCCGACGTGGATGACGTGTCCAATGCCAGCTACATCCGCAGCCCCGATGCGCTGCTGGTGCGAGGAACCTATCTGCGCTGTGTACTGGAAACCCGCATCATCACCGACATCGCGGGTTACACCTCGTGCCTGGTGACAGAGCCGGTGTACTCGATCAACGGCCGCAATCTGCTGCTGCCGAAGGGCTCCAAGATCTATGGCGCCTATGGCGGTGGTCCTACCGGCAAGCGGGTGGAAGTGATCTGGGACCGCATCACCACGCCGAACGGTATTGACGTGGCAATGTCCAGCCCGGGCGTTGATCAGCTGGGTGGCGCAGGCCATCCGGGCCAGTACAGCGCGCACTGGGGCAGCCGTATCGCCTCGGCGCTGATGATCAGCCTGTTGGCCGACGCGTTCAAGTACGCCGCCGCCGAACATGGCCCGGAGACCACCACGGTGGCCAACAACGGCATGACCATCCAGTCGCCCTATGAGAGCGCCACCGCGCGCACCATGGAACGCCTGGCCAACGAGTCGCTCAGCCAGCGTCGCCCGCCGACCGTGACCATCAACCAAGGCACCATCGTGAATGTGTACGTCGCCAAGGACGTCGACTTCACGAGCGTGCTGCATCCCCGCCGGTAACAACGAACGATCATGGACGCTGAAGTGTCACCCCTCGCCCTCGTCTCCAGCGATTTCCTGCGCTATCAGTACGAAGTGCTGGGCATCGCCGAGTACATGACTTCCCCGGAAGTGACGGAAATCTGCATCAACCGTCCCGGTGAGCTGTACCTGGAAACCCGGGCGGGGTGGCAGCGGGTGGATGTGCCGAGCCTGACCTTCGAGCGGGCCCGGCAGTTCTGCACGGCGGTGGTGAACGAGAGCAACACCGGCCAGCGCATCACCGATGCCGATCCGGTGGTCTCGCTCACGTTTCCCACCGGCCAGCGTGCCCAGTTCGTGATTCCGCCGGCGTGCGATGCAGGCAAGGTGTCGATCACCATCCGTCTACCGTCCAAGCACACCAAGTCGCTCAGCCAGTATCACGAAGATGGGTTCTTCAACCAGATCCTGGAAAGCGATGGCAGCATCAGCGAGCAGGATCGCGAGCTGCTGGAACTGCGCCAGCAGCGCGAGTACGCCGAGTTCTTCCGGCGTGCGGTGATGTACCGCAAGAACATCGTGGTATCCGGTGCGACCGGTAGCGGCAAGACCACCTTCATGAAAGCGCTGGTCAATCATATCCCGGACAACGAACGCCTGGTCACGATCGAAGATGCGCGCGAGCTGTTTCTGACCCAACCCAATGTGGTGCATCTGCTGTACTCCAAGGGTGGGCAGAGCACCAGCAATGTCAGCGCCAAGAGCTGCATGGAAGCCTGCCTGCGCATGAAGCCCGAACGCATCATCCTGGCCGAGCTGCGCGGTGACGAGGCGTTCTACTTCATCCGCAACTGCGCATCGGGCCACCCGGGTTCGATCACCAGCTGCCATGCAGGCAGTCCGGAGCAGACCTGGGACCAGTTGGCCCTCATGGTGAAGGCCTCCACCGAAGGTTCGGGCCTGGAGTTCAACGTGATCAAGCGACTGTTGATGATGACCATCGACATCGTCGTGCATATCAAGGCGCACGCCGGTTCGCGCTACATCACCGGTATCGATTTCAATCCTGGGCGTGCCCAGGGGCAGGAGGGCTGAAGGATGCTGCCAGGACTTGAAATGATGGCATGCCCGGAGATGGCGGTGTCGATGGACGTTATGCAGCACGTCATCAACGTCGAATCGTCGCGCAATCCCTATGCCATCGGCGTGGTTGGCGGCGCGTTGGCGCGTCAGCCCAAGGCGCTGGATGAAGCGCTGGCGACGGTGCGCATGCTGGAAGAGAAGGGCTACAACTTCTCGATCGGCCTGGCGCAGGTCAATCGTTACAACCTTGGCAAGTACGGGTTGGATTCCTATGAGAAGGCCTTCCAGCAGTGCCCGAACCTGCAGGCCGGGTCACGCATCCTGGCCGAGTGCTACAAGCGCTCGGGTGGCGACTGGGGCAAGTCGTTCAGTTGCTACTACTCCGGCAATTTCGAGACCGGCTTCCGCCACGGTTATGTGCAGAAGGTCTATGACTCGATCCGTCGCGGCCAGCAGGTGGCCAGCAACGGCGTTGCTCCGATAGACGTGATCAGTCGTGGTGAACGGCGCAGCGTGAAGGTCGAGCATCATCCGCAGTTGGCGTCGCCTGCGCAGGCACGCATCGTTGCCCAGTCGAATGGCCCGGTATACGTGCCGTCGGAAGACCCGGCACGCGCGTATGTCGTGTATCCGTCCACCGGTGCAATGGCGCGGGGCAGCCTGCTGAACATCGCCGACCAGACGCTGTCCAAGGTAGTGCTGGGTTCGGTGGACCGGATGATGCAGCCACAGGCGCAGCCCACCCAAGGGGCCGCCTATCCGCGGCAACAGGCCGGTGGCATGCCGCAGCAGCTGCCTCAGCAGGGTCCGGCGCAAGCGATGGCCATGCCGCAGCAGTTGCCAGGTGCTGCAGGTGGCAGCAACGAGGGCCCTGTGATGTTGCGGCCCTGGAATGAGCGCAATCAGCCAGTGGCCGGCAATGGCAGTTCATATAACGCACCGGCACAGTCCGCACCGGTGCAGCAGATTCCCGCAGGGGATGCGGCCTTCGTGTTCTGACGAAGTCGTGGTACGGCCAGTCCCCCGGCTGGTCGATTCAGTTGTGTTAGTCCATCAACAAGGAAATCAATCCATGAAGCGATCCAATCTCGACCTCGTCCAGGCCCAGCGCACGCTGAAGACCCTGCTGATGGCCACTCTGTTCGTCGGCGCACTGTTTGCCCCGCAAGTCTTCGCCAACGGCGCCACCGACTTCGGCGGCACCGACAAGAAGGTCTGCGGCTTCTTCAACAACATCAACGGCCTGCTGAACATCGCCTCGATCGCCGTGGTCACCATCGCGGTGATCTTCGCTGGTTACCAGATCGCCTTCGCGCACAAGCGCATCGCTGACGTCGCCCCGATCCTGATCGGTGGTGTGCTGATCGGCGCCGCAGGCCAGATCGCGCGCATGCTGCTGGGTGATGGCAGCGACGGCAAGTGCGGTGGTGGCACCAGCACCTCCTACCTGATCAACCACGTGATCCAGTACTACAGTGCATAAGAACGTCGTGTTCCGCGGCTGCACGCGTCCAGCGATGTTCCTGGGCGTTCCCTACCTGCCATTCTTCATGGTGGCAGGCGGGCTGTTGCTGCTCAGCATGTACACGAACTTCTGGTTCCTGCTCACCATTCCGGTGGCGGTCTTCATCATGCGGCACATGGCCAAGCGTGACGAAATGATCTTCCGTCTGCTGGGCCTGCGCCTGATGTTCAAGCTGAAGGTGCGCAACGTGCAGGAGCACGATGGCATGTGGGTGCTCAACCCCAATCACTACCGCAACAAGCCGGCCCGAATGGATTGAGGTCCGGATCCGGCCTGGCGGGCGTCCGCGCCCGCCAGGTCTCTTGAAACTTCTTGGCAGTACCTCTTTGGAAGCAGTCGTATGTTCAGCCCTGACACCTCCATCAGTGAGTTCATCCCGTTGTCGTCGCATGTCGCCCCGAACGTGGTCAAGACCACGGGCGGCGACTACCTGCTGACCTGGCATCTGGAAGGGCTGCCGTTCGTCGGCCGAGAGGAGTGGGAGCTCGAGCATCGCCATAATACGTTCAACCGTCTGCTGCAGACGTTGCGCGCGCCTGACTTTGTCAACGTCGCCTTCTGGGTGCACGACATCCGTCGCCGTCGCACGTTGAAGGGCAAGAGCAACTACAGGCAGCGCTTCAACCAGGACGTTTCCGACCAGTACATGGGCATGCTGTCCTCGCAGCGCATCATGCAGAACGAGCTGTACCTGACCATGATCTATCGCCCGGTGGTGGCGGGCAAACGCTTCGTCGAAAAGTCGGCGAACGTGGAGAAGCTGCGCGCCGAGCAGGAGCAGGCGGTAGAGAAGTTGATGGAACTGGCCGGCAACGTCGAGGCCGTGATCCGCGACTACGCGCCGTATCGCCTGGGTATGTACGAAGCCAAGAATGGCGTGGTGTTCTCGGAAACGCTGGAGCTGTTCGGTTACCTGATCAATCGCATCGACGAGCCGGTGCCGGTGCTGTCGGCACCGATCAAGGATTACCTGCCGGTCAGTCGCCACATGTTCTCGGCCAAGACCGGCGATTTTGCGATCAATACTCCCAACGGTGCCAATCACTACGGCGCCATTCTGAACATCAAGGAGTATGCCGAGGGGACTTACCCGGGCATCCTCAACGGCCTGAAGTACCTCGACTACGAATACGTCATCACCCATTCGTTCAGCCCGATGGGGCGCCAGGACGCGCTGAAGGTGCTCGACCGCACCAAGGGCATGATGATCTCCTCCGGCGACAAGGCGGTCAGCCAGATCGTCGAGCTGGACCAGGCCATGGATCAGCTGTCGTCGGGCAACTTCGTGCTGGGTGAATACCACTTCATCATGGCGGTCTACGGCGACACCCAGGCCAAGCTTTCGCAGAACGTCGCCTCGACCCGCGCCGAGCTGTCCAACGCCGGGTTCGTATCGACCAAGGAAGACCTGGCGGTTACCTCGTCGTTCTATTCGCAGCTGCCGGGCAACTGGCGCTATCGCACACGCCTGGCCAATGTCAGCTCGCTGAACTTCCTGGGCCTGTCGCCGCTGCACAACTTCGCCACCGGTAAGCAGCACAACAACCCGTGGGGCGACTGCGTCACCACGCTGCAGACCACCAATGGCCAGCCGTACTACTTCAATTTCCACGCGACCCATCCGTCTGAGAATTCACTCGGCGAGAAGGCGATCGCCAACACCATGGTCATCGGCAAGTCCGGTACCGGTAAAACCGCGCTGATCAACTTCCTGCTCAGCCAGGTGCAGAAGTACGAGCCGTCGCCGACCATCTTCTTCTTCGACAAGGACCGCGGCGCGGAGATCTTCGTGCGCGCCTGCGGTGGCAACTATCTGGCCCTGGAGAATGGCGCACCGACCGGCTTCAACCCGTTCCAGTGCGAGAACAATGAAGCCAACCTGCAGTTCCTGGCTGACCTGATCAAGGTGCTGGCCGGCAAGCGCGAGTACAGCGCCCGTGAGGAAGAGGATATCTACCGGGCGGTGGAGAGCATGCTCGATACGCCGATGCACCTGCGCAGCATGACCAACTTCCAGAAGAGCCTGCCCAACATGGGCGACGATGGCCTCTACGCGCGCATGCGCCGCTGGACCTCGGGCAACTCGCTGGGCTGGGTGTTCGATAATCCGATCGATACCGTTGACCTGAGCAAGGCCAACATCATCGGCTTCGACTACACCGACATCATCGACAATCCTGAAGTGCGCGTGCCGGTGATCAATTACCTGCTGCACCGCCTGGAGTCGCTGATCGACGGTCGTCCGCTGATCTATGTGATGGACGAATTCTGGAAGATCCTGGACGGCGAAGGTGGCCTGAAGGAGTTCGCGAAGAACAAGCAGAAGACCATCCGTAAGCAGAACGGTCTCGGCATCTTCGCTACGCAGAGCCCGGAAGATGCGCTGAAGAGCGATATCTCCGCCGCCCTGATCGAGCAGACCGCTACCCTGATCCTGCTGCCGAACCCGAATGCCAGCAAGAGCGACTACATGGACGGCCTGAAGCTGACCGAGGCCGAGTTCAGGGTGGTGACTGCACTGGACGAGCGCTCGCGCTGCTTCCTGGTCAAGCAGGGCCATGCCTCCAGCGTGTGCCAGCTCAACCTGCGCGGCATGGACGACATCCTGTCGGTGATCTCAGCTTCGACCGACAACATCGATGTCATGCATCGGGTCCTGCAGACGGCCGCGGTCCGCAATCGCGTCACTGTAGACGAGCTCAGCCCGGAGCAGTGGCTGGAAGATTTCTACAAGAACCGGAAGGGATCGGGAAAGGAACCCCGGTCCGACGCGGCCTGATGGCCGTGCGAGCAGGAGACAGGCAAGTGGACGTCAATCAGAACAACAGGAGTTTCCCAATGAACAACGTCAAGCGCCGGGCCAGCGCCCGCAAGGTACTCAAGCCGATGGCCAAGGTGCTCGGCGTTGCCTTGGCGCTCTCAGCGACCAATGCGGGCGCCATCGGCCCGGTGCAGGAAACGGGTCCTGCGCTGTGGCAGCACATCCTCAATCAGATCAATACGTACCAGGCCCGTTTCCAGGAGAAGTACCAGTTCGTCAAGGAGAACACCCAGTGGGCACGGGACTGGGCGCAGACGATCAAGGAGTACCAGGAGACGATGGTCCAGATCCAGGGCATCGTGAATTCCTTCGGGTTGCCGGATTCCGCCCCGCTGACGCCGGTGCCACCCAATTATCTGGTTGCCGAGACCTGCGGAATCGGCACCGACCTGAAGACTCTCGCGACCCGGGTCGTTTTCAATTTCAAGGGCGATTGGAAAGATCAGCAGCAACAGATCTGCGTGAACATCCGGATGATGCAGAACCGCAAGTACAACGATGCGGTGGACTTCATGCTCAAGACGATGCCGTCGTTCTTCGATAGCCTCGATGCAATCGAGAAGCAGCGAAATGTCAGCAATCTGCTCGGCAACGTCAACGCAACGCAGAACGACACGTTGCGCACCGCAAACGACATGGCAGCCAAGGCAAAGTCCTTCGAGGCACAGCAGAAGGCCTACGATGCCTACATCGAGGTGATGGAAGCCAATCAGAAGGTAGTCGCACAGGCAGCGTTGAAGGGCGACCCGATGAAGACCATTGCCAGTGATCTGGTCAAGACGGCGGCGCTGAAGGCAGCGCTGTCCATCGACTGATGCATGGAATGGAGCACCAAGGGTGCGCGCGTCAGCGTCGCCCCTCATGTGATTGCAGTATTACCAAGGGAATGTGGGTATGACGATCAGGTCGATTGCCAACTTTGATTTTTCGGGCGGATTCCAGGATCTGATGGGGCACGTCGCACGTGTCCAGTCGATTGGCGATTTCGTGTTCTTCAAGCTGATCCTGGACTACCTGCGGGACAGGATCGGCAAGTTCGGCTTCGACCTGATGGACAACATGATGGCGTGGGTGGGCGGCATCGCGCTGACCCTCATGACCTTGTGGGTGCTGATCCAAGGCTATCGAATCGTTACAGGCCGCAGCCGCGACTCGATGATGGTCCTGGTAACCAACATGGCACGCGCAGCGTTGATTGTGGCCGTTGCCACCAGCATGGGCATGTTCGGGCGCGATCTTCATGAGTTCCTGACCGAGGACGTGAAGGGCCTGATCACCCATGTTGTCACTGGCAAGGATCAGAAGCCGGAAGAGCAGATCGACAAGAGTCTGGCTTGGATGCAGGTGGCGCTGTCCAGCATTGATGGCATCAAGATTCTGAATGACCCTGGATTGCAGGAAGACAAGACCCGGGCCATGTGGTTCATCGGCCTCGGCACCGGTGGTCCAGCGGTAACTGCGGGTTCAATGCTTCTGCTCTACGAAGTAGCAATGGCGTTGTTCATCGGATTCGGACCGTTGTTCATTCTTTGCCTTCTGTTCGACCAGACCAAGCAGTTGTTCCAGCGATGGTTGTTCTATGGCATCGGAACCATGTTCTCCATGGCGGTATTGGCAGCCATGGTCTCGATTGCGCTGGACATGGTGATTCGCGTGTCTGCGTCGTTCTGGGTGACAGCGCTGGTGAACAAGTTCCCGCTGATGGGCGCGTCCAGCGACGGCATGACCAGTCAGGCGATGCAGCAGGGCGGCATGGGATTGATCCTGACGACCCTGATTCTGACTGCGCCCCCAATGGCGGCCATGTTCTTCCAGGGCACCTTGGGTAGCTTCATGGCATATTCGCAGATAGGTGGCAGCCCGGTTGCGCAGGCGCCGGGTCCGAGTGGGCAGCCGCCGGGTAGTTACTATTCGCCAGCCCAGACAAAGGATCATTCCAGTGCTCCATCGGTCAGTTCCGGCCACGGCGCGACTTCTGGTTACGGTATTGGGCGATCAGGTGAGATCAAGCAAGATACTGGAAAGTATGGGCAGGCTGGTGCCTGAGCGTGAAATGACAGTGTCGATTGATAGAGGTGTAAGTATGAAGTGCATTGTCGTGCTTTTGCTGCTCGTTATTTCTAATGTGGCGTTGGCAGAAGGGCGGTGCCCCCCAGGGCAGTACCCGGTGGGAGGGCAGGGCGTAGGAGGTTGTGCGCCAATTCCGGGCGGTCAAACTAGTGGTGAGAGCAATGGCCCCATGCCAACTGGCAAGTGGGAAACCCGGTGGGGTGCTTTGGCGCAAGACGCAGACCATCAAGTAGGCCAGAATTTGGCGATTGGTGTGGCAGAGGTCAAAAAATCAAAGAGAGAAGCCAGGTCTCTCGCGCTCTCTGAATGTCAGCGCATGGGGGGGCAGAAGTGTAAAGTTATTCTTGAGTACCACAATCAATGCGCCGCGCTAGCCGGCCCGGTGATTGGCTCAGTACCCCTGGCCGACGTGACAACCGTGGCGTATCGATCACCTAATGAAGAGGATGCGAAGGCGGAATCAGTGCGCCGTTGTGAATCCGAGGGTAAGGGGCGCAGTTGTACCGTTATCTACTCTGCGTGCAGCATGTCTGAGTTTAAGCCTTTCCGCTGATGGAATCCTCGCGTTGGGTGAGCTTTGTTGCACGCCGAGGTTCTGCTTATTTGTTTTAGATGTGGCCTGCTGAGAAGCGGGCTATTTCTATTTCTCACTTCCGCCTAAGACGTTGACTTTGCCTTTGGGGTTGGAGTCGCTGGCCATAGGTTCAGTCAAATTAAGTGCGTTGAAGTTGCTCTCGAAGATCAAATTTCTTTCTGCAATTAGTATCTCTACGAACTTTAATCTGTAGTGCTGAGTGCATTGTCTTGGGGCGCAGTTCATCCTTCATCTATTGTTCGATAAGACCAAGCAGTTGTTTCAGCGATGGCTGTTCTACAGCATTGGAACCATGTTCTCCATGGCGGTATTGGCAGCCATGGTCTCGATTGCGCTGGACATGGTGATTCGCGTGTCTGCGTCGTTCTGGGTGACGGCGCTGGTGAACAAGTTCCCGCTGATGGGCGCGTCCAGCGACGGCATGACCAGTCAGGCGATGCAGCAAGGCGGCATGGGATTGATCCTGACGACCTTGATTCTGACTGCGCCCCCAATGGCGGCCATGTTCTTCCAGGGCACCTTGGGTAGCTTCATGGCATATTCGCAGATAGGTGGCAGCCCGGTTGCGCAGGCGCCGGGTCCGAGTGGGCAGCCGCCGGGTAGTTACTACACGCCGGCCGCTCCGGAGAAGGGGCAGTCCGGCCAGGACAGTGGTGCGCATGATCGACATGCGACCGCACGTTCAACCCTTCCGTCGTCGGAATCCTCCAGGGTTGCCGAAACCGGTCTCAGAGCTGCACATCCCGGCAATCAATAGCCCCATGCGTACGGAGTAGAAGTGTGAAATACATGTTTCCTCTTATTCTTGTCGGCTTGCTCCTATGTTTGTTTGTGAAGGGTGAGGCGAGAGCGGAAGGGCGTTGTCCGCCAGGGCAGTACCCCATTGGTGGTCAGGGCGTAGGTGGATGCGCACCTATTCCGGGCTCCGGTACCGGTGGCGTCCAGAGCGGCCCCATTGCTACTGGGCGTTGGATCAAGACTTGGGGGGCTATTGCGGGGGCGGCAAGCACGGGCGATATGGGGGCTTCCGTTGGAAGGCGTTCCAAGCGAGAGGCTGTCTCAGAAGCGCTTGCTCGGTGCGCGACACATGGAGCGAAAGACTGCAAGATCGATACAACGTACAAGAACCAGTGCATCGCATATGCTGACCCTGAGCCGGGCAGCAAGGGAATAGTTTCTATTTCAGTCGCCGGCTCAAGAGAGGAGGCGACCAGTCGGGTTCTCTACTACTGTGCGAAGAACGGTGGAGGGCAATGCAAGGTGTTGTACACGGATTGTGCTGAGCCAATATTTGAATCTTTCTGAGCTATGCCAGTCGAATCACAGGTGAGATTCTTGAATCGGCCTTTGCATGGGGATGGCCTGCCGAAAAGCAGGCCATCTCATTTTTCGGCGAGCTGGAGCAGCTGATCTAGTTGGTAGGGTTAGGTGTCATCACTAATCACCTGAGTGCAGTTGTATTGGGTCGCCCTCGTCTGGGACATGGTAATTTTGGCGTCGGATTCGTTCTGAACAACGGCGCTGGTGAACACGCCAAGTCCCGTTCGACGAGCAACCTCTCCTCGAAGTAGGCTGCGTGCGCGTCAGAAATGCTGACGCATCTGGCCCTCAAACGCAGGCGCTTTTCCGTCGATGAGGACTTTGGCGACGAGCATTGCGGGTGACGGTGCGCGGCGCAGAAGGGGGGGGCGTGGGCTTGATCCTGACGGACACTATTCTGAATATCCCCAATGGCGGCCATGTTCTTCCAGGGTACCTTGGGTAGCTTCATGGCATATTCGCAGATAGATGGAAGCGCGGCTTCAACTCCAAGTTCGGATGGTCGCCCGCCGGGCACTTACACACCTCCTTCGCCATCCAAGGGCGAAGGACATTCGAGTCATCAGGATGCTGGCGTCACTGTAAGGAACTCTGCTCCAAGCACTTATACGCCCTCTACCCAGAGGCAGGGCCAATATGGCTTGGCGGACTAACGGTTCTGACTTAGGTTAAAGGGTATGTGTCATATGAGTACCGACTGGTCAACTCAAGTTCTTCGGTTTGCGCTTGCATTGACCCTGTTCTTTTTTGGGGTGGGTCTAGCCTTCGCATAAGGGAGGTGTCCTCCGGGCCAGTATCCGATTGGAGGGCAAGGGGTCGGCGGATGTGCACCTATTCCTGCCGGTGGATCGGGGTCTGAAAGCCCGCGTCCAACTGGTCGATGGATTAAAACTTGGGGAGCCTTTGCCTCCTCGCCGTCCGGTATCGCCGGTGCGGCAAGTGGGTGGAGGAAGAAGGGCGACGCGTCAAACGCGGCAGTGAGATCCTGCTCTGATTCGGGCGGGAGGGATTGCAGGGTGAAGTTTACATATAAGAATCAGTGTGGGACGGCGGCTGTCTCGAAAACAGGCACCGGCGGGACGTTCTATTCTGCGGCTGCCACAAAGGAAGAGGCGTCAAGTCTGTCCCTGGCGCAATGTGGTGCTGCTTCCCAAGAGAGGTGTGAGGTTGTAATGTCCAATTGCACCGAGCCGGAGTTTGAGAAGTTTTGAATCACTGCCCGCATTTTCAGATGATGCGGCAGTAGAATGGCCCGCCATTGAGCGGGTCATTTCTTTTCTGCGCCGATCGAATCGCAAGTCCTAATCACGTGATCGGATCCCCGTACGGGTGTCAGCCCGAGCCTCATCTTTCTCACTATGGAGCTGCGTTGACGCATTCGACGTCCAACGCCTGTCGCACTTTGGTAGATGGATCTGAGTGCCTTGGGGTCATCACGAGGTGAACTCTCGAAGCTGAACTCGGGAGTTCGGTCCCGCGCTCGAAGTGCAATCGTGGTAGAACGAGCCGACAGCCAGATCGCCGGTGCGTCAGGGGTGTCTGTCTCCAGGTGAGACTACTGATTGGCGATTGAGCCAAGTAGACAGCGACTCACGGTTATCGCTTTCTTTTTTAGTCAAAAGCGCTTCTCAATCAGAGTCCAGTTCAACGAGCAACCTCTCCTCGAAGTAGGCTGCGTGTGCGTCAAAAATGCTGACGCATCTGGGCCTCAAACGCAGGAGCATTTTCGTCGATGAGGACTCTGGCGACGAGCATTGAGGGTGACGCTGCGCGGCGCAGAAGGGGGGGGGGCGTGGGCTTGATCCTGACGGACAGTATTCTGACTATCCTCAATGGCGGCCATGTTCTTCCAGGGCACCTTGGGTAGCTTCATGGCATATTCGCAGATGGGTGGCAGCCCGGTGGCACAGGCGCCGGGACTGAGTGGGCAGCCTCCGGGTAGTTACTACACGCCGGCCGCTCCGGAGAAGGGGTAGTCCGGCCAAGACAGTGGTGCGCATGATCGACATGCGGCCGCACGTTCAACCCTTCCGTCGTCGGAATCCGCCAGGGTTGCCGAATCCGGTCTCAGAGCTGCACATCCCGGCAATCAATAGCCCCCATGCGTACGGAGTAGAAATGTGAAATACATGGTTCTTTTGAGGGTGGCCTGCTGAGAAGTTGGCTGTTTCTTTCTTTCGCTCACGCTTAAGGCGCCGGCTTTGCGCTAAGAATGAGCGTCGTTCGAGGTGGCGGGCTAGGCCGTGCTATAAGGAACCATCGGCATTGCCGTAAGTCTTCGCGCCATTCGAAGGAACGAATCATGCAGAATCCCTGCCGTGTAGCCCTGCTGATTGGAGGGCTGGTATCAGCTTCGTCGGCACATGCCACTGATAGCTGGGTCATTTTCACCGGTGGCGAAACGCCGAACCGGGAGGCATGGGTGGTCGATGCGCAAACGCTCAGCGACCGCTCGGATCTGGTCGGTTTCCTGCAGCGTGCCACGCCGGCGGAGCAGAATGCGTACCTGAAGCAATTGCGCCGTAGAAAGCCACCAAAATCCGGTGAGCCGGTCGCTGGTCCGGAACCGGTATACGAGATCCAGGTCAACACCATCTACGAGAACGCGATCAAGCCAAATCGACTGATCAGAAAGTACTGGGTGAATTGTTCACAAAACACCGTGGACATGAGGATGAGCCTGGTCCAGTGGCGCGATCGCCCGATGGAGGATGTCCCACCGGAAAGATTCGAACCGCGAACCGAGGCGATCGCGCCGTGGCAGGTGCAACTGGTGCGGTTTGCCTGTCTCGTGGGGCCTGACCCCAAGGCCAAAGTACCCGCGGAAATGATGAAGCGCGGCTTCCTGTCCATCGGTGACGTCGGCCTATCACCTGCTGATTTCATCTGGGGCAACCTGTGGAAGGACGGCAAGCGACCAGCATTCACCTATCGGCCGACCGACGCCGAAATGGACCGAACTGAGCGCAGCCTGGAGGCGAATCTGGCGCGTGTCCAGAAGGAGACGACCAAGGCTCTGGATGAATCGCATCGAGCAGCTAACCGCGTGGGCCGCAACAATCTCATGGACCTGTGGATCGGCAAGACAGAGCAGGAATTCGTGCGGACATGGGGCACACCGGATCGTGTGGAGATTGGGGCCGATGGTTCGCGCACTTTGTACCTGCATCGTGGCGAGCGTGTGCAGGGGCTGAACGTTTACGGGCATGTCATCAGTGACGTGAACAATCGATGCGATATCACGGTGCTGACGATGGACGGCTACATCCGTGACTACGCCACACAAGGAGCCGCATGCGCGCAGCAGTTGCGTTGATCGCGATTGCTGGCCACGACGCGAGGCGACAAAGAGCATGCAGGGTCCCGCACCCATCCGCATAGGCAGCGCACGCTTTCCGCGCAGCCTCAGGCCGGCGGGGCTGCGGGGGGCGATGCATCCCCGGCGCCATCCACCGCGGATTTGTTTTTCGGATAAGCCACCATTCACGTTAACTGCGCTTTTTCTGTGATCAAGTGCGCTTTTCATCCCAAGCTCCCTTCGACGAGCCCCGCCTCCTCGAAGTAAGCTGCGTGCGCGTCAAAATCCCGACGCATCGGTGCCATCGAACGCAGGAGCTTTTCCGTCCATGAGGACTCTGACGACCCACGATGCGGATGTTGATTGCGACCATCGCAGACGCCGCAGGGCCGGGGCTATCATCCGCCATGGCGGACACCGGAGCCTGCAGCGCAGCGCACGGTTTCCCGGTCGTCGCGCGGGTACTGGAAGGTCAGGATTGAAGGAGTCGCAGGGGATGCAGAAGGGGAGTGGCGTACACATGGACAATGCCTTGGCGTTCGTTCCGTCCGGCGCGAACCTGCTGGAGGCGGTACGCGGCGATCTCACCGGCAACGGGATCGACGACCAGTTGCTGGTGATCGATCAACCGGCACCCGACGGCTTGGTGCCCGGCGAGCACGGTCCTAACCGGGTGTTGTTGCTGCTGCTGGGTGACGCCGCGGGCCGATGGCAGTTGGCCGCGCGCAACGACAAGCTGGTGCCGTGCTCCACCCGTGGGGGCATTGCCGGCGACCCCTTCGCGTACGTGACCATCGAGGATGGCGCTTTCAGTGTGATCACCAACGGCGGGAGCCGTGAGCGCTGGAGCAGTATCTACACGTTCCGCTACGTTCCGGCCGACGAGGCCTGTTGGGTGCATGGCGTGCAGCGCAGGGTGGTCGACACAGAGACCGAGGCGAGTCATACGCGCGATTTCTCGGCGGCCGAACTTGGTCGGGTGCGGTTCGAGGATTTCGATCCGTCCGTTGTCGCCGACGTGAGCTTGCCCTGAGTGCCATGCCTGTGAGGAGGCGGGAGTACCCAACGATGATCGAGCAGGAGTTTCACCGTGTCGCAGGATAGAGAGTCGCAGTTGCTGCGGCAGGCCACGGAGGCCGGCATCACCTCGTCCCGGGAACTGGCCAACTTCATGGCGCAGGCCGGGCACGAGTCCCGTGGCCTGAGCCGGCTCAATGAAAGTTTCAACTTCACCCGGGGTATCTCGCAGATCCCGGTGGAAGCGGCGTGGCGCAATGGCAATGGCGCGCTTGAGGGCGCCCGCCAGGACGCGTTGCGCGGCCGTCCGGAGAATCTGGCCGAGCTGATGTACGGCGGGCGCATGGGCAATGATGCGCCCGGCGACGCATTGAAGTATCACGGCCGCGGCTATCTGCCGCTGGTCGGCAAGGAAAACTATGAGCGTGCCGGAAAGGCGCTGGATCTGGATCTGGTGAATCAGCCGGAACTGGCCGCGCAGCCCGAGCACGCAGGCCGTATTGCGGTGTGGCAGTGGCAGACGCGGGTACCGGAGGCGGCGCGCGAGGATGTGCGCGAAGCGACGCGCGCGATCAATGGTGGCCTGAACGGCATCGAGGCCCGCCAGCAGCGGTTCGATGCGTGGCAGCAGAAGCTGACGCCTGATGTGATGGCGCGGCTGGAGCGGGGCGAAGTCGGTGCGCCGGCGCAGAGTGTTGCCCGAGACATGTCGCAGACCGGTGAGCCCGGCAACGCGTTGTTCGAGGATGCGCGCCGGCACCTGCAGCAGATGGGACCACAGAATGGACTGCGCAGTGCACAGGCGCTCGACAATACCGCTGGCGCATTGGCGCTGGGGGCGCAGAAGGCCGGCCTGTCGCGTATCGATCATCTGCTGGCGGGCAACGACGGGCGCACGCTGTTTGCGGTGCAGGGCGCGCTGGGAGATCCGGCGATGCTGCGTGCGTCCGTTGACCGGGAGCAGGCCGCCCAGCAGCCGCTGGCGCAGAGCAGCCAGCAGTTGGCTGCCAGTGTCGCCCAGCAGGACCCGGCGGCCGCGCTCGCCCGCGAGCAGGAGCAGCGTTCTCGATCCCTGTAACACCTGATGCCGGCGGGCAGGGGACCCGCCGGCGCTTTACGTACGACGCGTGGCGCCCTGTGGCGCCGACATGGAAACCCACTCGGAAGGACACCACATGCGAATCGTTCCCTCGAATGCCCGGCACGTCGCTGCCCGCTGCGATGCATCCGCGCGCGGCCTGCCGCCGCTCTGGCTGCTGTCACTTGGACTTGCCGCAGCGTCGGCACAGGCTCAGGCTCAGGAGACAGCGGCGCCCGTCGTGGAGGCGCCCATCGCCGCCGAGGCGATCGTTGACGCGCCTGCAGGGATGGCACCTGTTGCAGCGCCCATGGCCACCGAAGCCGTTGTCGCGGCGCCGGCTCCCGATGTACCGGCTGCCGTGACACCTCCTGCGACACCAGTGGTGGACGCGCAGCCGGCGCCGGCTGCAGACCCGACGCCTGTGCCCGTTGCACCCGCAGCGGCGGCGCCTGTCGCTGCACCGCCTGCTGTCGTCGAGCCAGCCGTCCCGGCGGTAGCTCCCGCGCCGCCCGCCTTGGTCATCGCGCCGTTGCCGCCCGAGCAGGCGACCGAGCGTGCGCTTGGTGCCCGCTGCCCGGTGGATCTGGCTGGGCGGCTGGCGGCCCAGGGCGAGCTGCTGATCGGCGCCTGCCAGGGCACGATGCCGGCGCATCTGGCCGCGCTGCTGGTCGCGCTGCCCCAGCAGGACATCCACCTGCCGCGCAGCTGGCGCGAGCGTGAGGTGCAACAGAAGGTCTGGTTCAAGGCGGTGCCGGGCTACGGCCAGCGCCCGGACTTCATCGCGCGGATGGGCGACATCTGGGTGCGCTCGCTGGAAGGACGCGACGCCGACAGCACGTTCTACCTGGTGTCGGCACCGTTCACCTGCAGCGACCGGGTCGCCAGCCGCGATGAGTACGGCGCGGAGCCGGTACGTGTGCCAGCGGGTGACTGCCGCGAGGCCTATGTGGCCCAGCGTGTGTACCAGGTTCGCGGGGACGCCGCGCCGAGGGATGTGACCGCCGATGCCATGCCGGCCATGCCCCAGGTGACGGAGGCCGATCGTGCGCGGCAGCTGTCGCGCGACGGCCGGATCAGCCTGGACCACAGCAAGTTGCAGTACGGCCCGGCCATGCGCTGGTTCGTGCAGTACCCGGAGACGGCGCAGAAGGTCGGTCCGCGTGCCTACAGTGACTGGAACCGCGAGCATCTGGCGTTCGTGGTCTGGACTGGGGATCGCTTCGAGCTGCGTGAGAAGGTCGCGCGGGCGCAGTGGCCCTGTGATCCGGTAGCACCGGGCGATCGCGCCTGTGGTGGCTTCCCGGATTCCGGGCCGGATCTGTTCGTGACCGCCGGTGCGTCCGCGCCGGTCGCGGCCTCCAGCCCCTGAGGCAGAGGGCCGAAGTGACGCGGGAGCCGGAATGACCGGCTCCCGCGCTGTTCATCAGGCCTGCATGCTGCGGGTCTGGTTCTGCTGTTGTTCCAGTTGCTGATCGCGGTCCTGTGCCAGACGCTGTCCCGCGGCTTGCTGATCAATGCGCTGGCTGCTCTGCTCCAGCGGGGTGTTCATCGCCACGGCCGTGTCCACCGACACGCGCAGATGCGCCGGGTCGCCGCCCTGGCCCTGCACCGCGAAGCTGCGCGAGGCATCGGCATTCATCACCACTTCGTCGATGCGCTTGCCGCCTGCAGCGTGCATCTCCGCCGCCAGGCTACCGGCCAACTGCGTACTCATCACATCCGGCACGCGGCCGACGCGAACGTCCTGCGCATGCACGCCACGGATCGCGTCGTTGAACAGCGGGTTGCCAAGATGAGTGGCATCGTCCATGCGCAGCATGCTGGTGTGGTGGCCGTTCTTCTCCGCCTCGCGACGGGCCGGCTCACCGGGTTGCAGCGGGCCACGGATGTGGTCGTACAGATCGACGGCACCGCCCGGGATGCCGCGTGCCGCGCGGGTGACGCCACGACGCAGTGATTCCACGTCGTCGCGGTACTCCTCGATCATCTTGGCGTTGTCTTTCGCCAGCTTCTGCGTTTCCGGGTGCTTCAGCACCGAGCCTTCGTTGAGGAAGTTGCCCAGTTTGTGCGCGCCGAATGAGCTGGTGGCCGCGATGATCGGACGGTCAGGGATCAGGTCACGCAGGGCGTGATTGCTGAAGCCGTTTGCCGCGAGCGTCTTGATTTCATCGGGCTTGGCGTAGATGCGGACCTGGCCGAAGTGGGGCGATGCAGCACTGACCGGATCGGAGGCCATGACGTGGTTGATCATGGTGTTGCCGCCTTCCGGAATGCGGTAGCTGAGGCTGACCGCGCCGTAGGCGTTGAAGGTCTCGCCCTTGACGTTGAAGTGGTGCGAGGTGATCTGGGCCAGGGCGCCGCCGAGGGAATGGCCTGTGACGGTGACCTGGGGCGCGCGGCCTCCAAATGCAGCTTCCTGCTTCGCGTAGTCCAGCGCGCTTTTGGTCAGGGCGATGGCATCGGGGGCCTGCACATTGGTGCGGGCAACGACCATGCCTCCGTCGGTGAGGATTGCATCACGAGCAATCTGTTCGGTGCCGCGATGAGCGACGACGATCTCGTTGGTGTCGGTGCGTTGGTAAATGGTGCCTTGGTAGCCGTTGAGCCGATTGTCGACATGCTCAAGAACTTTGTACTCGTGTCCGTTGAGCGTGACTTTCTCTTCCTGGCCCGGAGCCCGTCGCCCGACTGCACGATCCTTATAGGCGTCATCGGAAAGTGCGGCGTAGTCCTGAGAGGTGATGGTCATTGGGTGACCTCACTGGCGCTGAGGCTCATGGTGAACAGCTTGCCCTGCAGCTCGGCTACGTAGTCTGCAGGATTGGTCTTGCCCGTGGCCGGATAGTTGGCAGCAAGCGGAGCCCGCGGATAGGCCGCGTCCGGGTAGTAGAGCGTATGCGCGCTACCTTCGGTCAGTGGCTTGGCCTCGACGAAGGTCAGGAAGCGCGTTTCGCCTTCGGCACCCGTTGCCTTCAGCATGGCCCCTGCGCCGCTGAACTCCCACTTGCACACGCCACGGCCGTAGTAGTCCTCATCCAGCATGCGGTCCACATACAACGTGCCACGATACTCGCCGTCGGCGACCTTGCGCAGCTCCACCGGTTCCTGGCTGGTGATACGTGCGGCGGTACCGGTGGCAGGTTCGATGTGCCCACACTGGTCTTCGTTGGTCACGTCATACTGCGCGACACCTTCAACCACCGCGAAATCACCGGGGGCATCCTTCAGGCGCAGCACCAGTTCATAGGCCTTGCGCGGGCTGGGGTTGAGCTTGGCGAGGCCACGCCCACCCTGGGCGACATCGGCTTCAGCAGCGGCACGTTCCTGGTTCATGGCGGTCTCCGGATTGCAGGCGGTCAATAGAAGCAGAGCAAGGCACGGGATCATCTTGTGGCGCAATGTCGGCCTCCTTGGGGGTAGGAATGCTTGAACTGGCAGCTCATGGCGCGAGTTTCTGCACAGTGGTGGTGGTCGAGAACAGCGCGTCGCGTAGATCTTCGCTGTACCCCGACGGATCCTCCTCGCCACTGGCGCCAAAGTTGGCTACATTGTCGGCGCGCGGATAGATAAGTTTCGGGTAATAAAGCGTCAGAGGTGAGTCGTTGCCCATGCGTTTGTTGTCGACGAACGTCAGGAATCGCGTATCTGCCTCGCCGTTCGTAGCGCGCAACATCGCACCGACACCCGTCAGGGTCCAATGGCAGACGCCACGCCCGTAGTAATCCTCGTCCTGCATGCGGTCGAGGTAGAACGTACCGCGGTATTCGTTCCCGTCGAACTTGTGTAGTTCCACCAACTCCTGGCTGGTGATACGGCTGGCGGTACCGGTCGCCCACAGAACCCGGCCGCAGTCCTTGTGGTTCCTGACGTCGTACTGGGCAACGCCCTCGACCACCGCGAAGGGACCGGGGGCATCCTTCAGCGTCAGTATCAGCTCGTAGCCCTGCTGCGGTGTCGGGTTGAGCTTGGCCAGGCCGCGTCCACCCGCGGCAACGTCACGCTCTGCGTCCGCGTAAGGCGAGCAGGCCGTCAGCGCCAGCAAGAGTCCCATCGGTACCAGATGGCGTCCCTTGCGTGTCGGCATGGCTACATCCATGGCGGCATCCTGCATCGTGCGTCCGTGTCCATATATCCTTCCCTGGTGACAGGTTTATCGATTATGGAGTGTTCTGGAAAGCTGGCGCCAGCTACGGCAAGGTGTCGCCGACGGAATTTTGACGCATTCAGCGTTCGGCGATGTCGCCGAATCGATTGCGGCACAGGCGATTCGAGGTTGGCGGGGCGATCGTGCTTCGCGTTCGACATTCCGTCGCCCTTTTGTGACAACGGTCGCTAATTCACGCATCTCTCACGCAAACGAACATTACGCCATGAACTACACCATCCGTTCCGAAACCACGGCCGACCACGCCGCCATCCATGCACTCACCGAGGCCGCCTTCCGCGAAGCCCCGCACAGCAGCCACACCGAGCAGTTCATCGTCGACGCCCTGCGCGCCCGCGGGGAGTTGAGCATTTCGCTGGTTGCCGAAACTCAGGGCCAGGTGGTCGGCCACATTGCCCTGTCGCCGGTGACGATCAGCGATGGCAGCACGGGCTGGTTTGGCCTGGGCCCGATTTCGGTATTACCCGCGTGGCAGGGGCAGGGCATCGGTGCGGCCCTTATGCACGCTGCACTTGAAGCTCTGCGTCAGCAGGGTGCACATGGCTGTGTATTGCTGGGGGAGCCAGCCTATTACGGTCGTTTCGGCTTCCGTGCCGAGCCGGGCCTGGTGCTGCCGGGCGTGCCGGCAGAGTACTTCCAGGCGCTTTGCCTGCAGCCTCCGGTGGCACAGGGCGGGGTGCAGTACTCACCGGCCTTCGAGGCGACGGCCTGAGCCGGACCTGGCGCGCTGCAGCTCAGGGCGCGCGCCAGACGGTCGGTTCGGGTTGCGGCTTGGGAATGCGGTAGCCGCCGATATGCTCGAGCAGTGCGTTGGTACGGCGCTGTTCGACCAGTACCTCACGCAGCAGATTGCGCACGGCGAAGATGGCGAACGGCACTAGGATCCAGACCAGGCTGATTCCCAGCGCAAACAGGGTAAACAGCGCTTTTGCACCATCCATGCACGGCATTCCTTGATCGAAAGCAGCCACGCTAGCACGCGGCTGCTGCCGACGGATGTCAGGCCTTATGCCGAAGGTGGATCAGCGGATACGGGCGGCCCTGCGAATCCAGCGGCGAGCGACCGGTTTCGACGAAGCCCATGCGCAGGTAGAAGCCTACGGCCTGCGCGTTCTCTGCGTTGACGTCGGTGCTCAGTTGCGGGTGCAGCGCCAGCGCATGCTGCAACAGCTGCCGACCGATACCGGTGCCGCGCGCGTCCGGATCGATGAACAGCGCTTCCATGTGGGTGCCATCGATCAGCATGAAGCCCTGCGGCTGGTCCTGTGCATCGACGGCGACGGTCATCGGCGTCTGCGGCAGGAAAGCGGCTACTTCGGCATCGATGGCCTGGCGGTCTTCGGCACTGAGGAAGTCATGGGTAGCGTCGACGGCGCGACGCCAGAGGTCGACGAGGGCGGCACCGTCGTCGGCGCGCGAGGGGCGCAGGGTGGTCATGGGTTCACCAAGGTGCTTCGGAAGAGTGCGCATTATGAAGCCTTCCGGCTGCAGGTGCGGGCGCGCACTCATCCATCGTTGCGATGGCGGATGAAGGGGCTATGGGTCTTTGCCTCGGCGCCCAGCACCACGCCATCCTCGAAGTCCCCGCTGTCGTTGAAAGGCACGATCGGCCACTGCCTCCACCGGGCAAGCCGTTCCATATAGTTGCGCGTAGCCATGGCGAGCGCCTCGTCGTGGGCCTGCTTACGCTCCGCTGCATGCCCTGAGCGCACGCCGTGCACCATATGCGGCTCCATCACCTCGAAGCCGACGTAGCGCAGGCTGTACATCAACGGCCACAGCAGCAACCGGGTGTCACCCTCGCGGCCATCAACCGCGCACGCCCGTGCCGATGAGCCGGTGGTGACGCTCAGCAACGCACGCTTGCCGCGCATCACGCCATGTTCGTGGCGCTGACGGCTGTTGTACATCGGCCCATAGACCAGCACGCGGTCCAGCCAACCCTTGAGGATGGCCGGCGCCGCGAACCACCACAGCGGGAACTGCAGGATCACCAGGTCTGCGGCCCGTAGCAGGTGCAGGTGACGTTGCACATCGGCGGGCAACTGGTCGTGTTCGGCGCTGTAGCGTTGTTCGCGCTGGGCATCAAAGCGCTCGGGCTGCAGGCGCCGTGGATGATGCCAGGCCGCTTCCAGCGGATCGAAGCCTTCCGCATAAAGGTCGACCACGTCCACCTGCAGGTGGTCGTGCCGCAGCTGCTCGGCCCCCTGCACGGCCAGGTGGGCGTTGAAGGAGCGGGGTTCGGGGTGGGCAAGCAGGATCAGGGCGCGCATGGAGCGAGGTGTTCGAGGAGTGTGCGACCATCCTCGCGGTGCCGGCATGCCCCGGCAATTACGCACCTTGAGGTAACCATGGCCTTTCCCGGAGATGTCTATGCCGCCGATTGCTCGGCGCGCGATGCGCTGGCGCTGATCTCCGGCAAGTGGGTGATGCTGTTGTTGCCGGCGTTGGCGCAGGGCCCGCAACGCAACGGTGCGCTGCTGCGGAAGATCGAAGGCATCTCGCAGAAGGTGTTGACCCAGACCCTGCGGCAGCTGGAGCGCAATGGCCTGGTCGAGCGGTGTGATCTCGGTAGCAAACCACTGCATGTGGAGTACCACCTGACCGAGGTCGCGCGCGGTCTGGTCGAGACGCTGTCCGCCCTGGACCGCTGGGCCGAGCATAATTTTCCGGCACTGGACGCGGCCCGCGAGCGCTTCGACGCGCGCTAGCGGCACCTGCACGGCCGCGGGCGTACAATGCGGCCCCGGCGGCCATCCTGGCCCTGCAGACACGCGAGAACCGCCATGACCGACGCCCTGGGCGTGCCGGTGCACGACACCGACGAACACTGGATGCGCCATGCGCTGGCGCTGGCCGAGCGCGCGCAGCGCGAGTTCGACGAGATTCCGGTGGGAGCCGTGCTGGTGAGCGCCGATGGCCAGCTGCTGGGCGAAGGCTGGAATCTCAACATCGCCTCGCACGACCCCAGCGCGCATGCCGAGATTGTGGCGATGCGTTCAGGTGGAAAACTGCTGGCCAACCATCGGTTGCTTGGCAGCACCCTGTACGTGACCCTGGAACCGTGCGCGATGTGTGCGATGGCGATCGTGCACGCGCGCGTTGCACGACTGGTCTACGGTGCCAGCGACCCCAAGACCGGAGCTTGTGGCAGCGTGTTCGACCTGCTCGGCGATGCCCGCCACAACCACCGCGTCGAGATCCACGGCGGAGTGCTGGCCAAGGAAGCCAGCATGCGGCTGACCAACTATTTCCGCGCCAAGCGCGGCAAGCCGCCGCTGCTGCTGGAAGACCATGCCGGCGAGGCCTGAGGGGCGAACGGGTATGATGGGCGCCTCTTTCCATCACCGGTAGGCCGCGCGCCTGCCCAGCAACGAGGCGACACATGGCGGACAACGGCGCGGCCAACGAACGACTGATCTGGATCGACCTGGAAATGACCGGGTTGGATACCGACAACGATTCGATCATCGAGATCGCCACCGTGGTCACCGACGCCCAGCTCAACGTGCTGGCTGAAGGTCCAGAATTCGCCATCCACCATCCGCTGGAAACGCTGGAAGCGATGGATGAGTGGAACCGCAACCAGCACCGCCGCTCGGGCCTGTGGCAGCGTGTGGTGGACAGCACGGTGACCCTTGCGCAGGCCGAGGCGCAGACGGTGAATTTCCTGGCGCAGTGGATTCCGGCCGGCCTGTCGCCGATGTGCGGCAACTCGATCTGCCAGGATCGCCGCTTCCTGCACCGCCAGATGCCGCGCCTGGAGAAGTACTTCCACTACCGCAACCTGGACGTGTCCACGGTGAAGGAACTGGCCAAGCGCTGGGCACCGACCGTGGCCGCCGGCGTCGGCAAGAACAGCAACCACACCGCGCTGAGCGATGTGCACGATTCGATCGCCGAGCTGCGTCACTATCGCCAGTTCATGGGCGCGCTGTCGGGGTTGCCGACCTCTTGACCGGTAGTGCCGGCCGCTGGCCGGCAGTTCCAGGACTTTCGTGAGGTGTATAAGGTTGCCGGCCAGCGGCCGGCACCACTCTCCGTTCAACTCCCTGGCGCTAAGATCGGCGCCATGAACGAGCCCATCCTGCTCCCCCGCGATATTGCCCACGACGCCCGCGACTGGTCTGACCTGCAGCGAGCGGTGGCCCTGCTGGAAGCGCCGACCCTGACCGCGCGCATGGCCAATCTGGTCGGCACGCCGCTGGAGTTCGCGGTCAAGGCGCTACCCAGCTCGGTCTCCAATCGCATCCACGGCGCGGTGCAGGCCGCGCTGACCAAGTCGGCGCAGGCGGCGCTGTGGAGCATGGACAACACCCCCGGCAAGGGGGCATCCACACGTTGGCACAAGCTGGCCGCAGCGACCTCCGGTGCGGTTGGCGGCGCCTTTGGTTTTGCCGCGCTGTTCATCGAGCTGCCAGTGTCGACCACCATCATGATGCGTGCCGTGGCCGATGTGGCCCGCAGCGAAGGCTTCGATCTGTCCGAGTTCAGTACCCGCCAGGCGTGCCTGGAGGTGTTCGCGCTGGGCGGCAACTCGCCGCGCGATGACGCCAGCGAGACTGGCTATTACCTGGCCCGTGGCTTCACCACCGATGTGATGCGCCATCTGTCGGCTGAGCTGGCCGGGCGCGCGGTGACCGGCCGTGACTTGACCCTGGGCGTGGCACCGAAGGAAGCCGGCAAGCTGCTGGCGAAGATGGTGGAGAAGGTGGCCGCGCGCTTCGGCGTGGTGGTTACCGAGAAATTCGCCGCGCAGGCGGTGCCGATCGTGGGTGCGGCTGCCGGTGCGACACTCAACACGATGTTCACCGATTACTACCAGGACATGGCGCGCGGCCACTTCATCGTGCGCCGGCTGGAGCGCAAGTACGGCGAAGACGTGGTGCGCACCTGCTATGACCGCGTGGCGCACGGCGGGGCGTTGATCGAGCCCACGCTGTAACGGTGGGTCAGATCCCTTCCGCAGGAAGGGCTCTGACCCTTGCCTGCCAGGCACAACTGTTTTGCCACGATCCGCCTGTTGCGCTGCGGCATCCATCCCCATCCTTGCGGTCAGTCCCCCCGCAAGAGATCGCCGCCATGTTGTTCACTCCCCACCATCTGGGCCTGTTGGCCCTGCCCAACCGCATCGTGATGCCGCCGATGACCCGCTCGCGTGCCGCCGACGGCAACGTTGCCACTGCGGAAATGGCCGCCTACTACGCGCAGCGCGCCGGTGCTGGCCTGATCGTCAGCGAAGGTACCCAGATCAGCCCGCAGGGCCAGGGCTACGCCTGGACCCCGGGCATCCACAGCGCCGAACAGGTGCAGGGCTGGCGACAGGTGACAGACGCCGTGCACGCTGCCGGCGGTCGCATCTACGCCCAGTTGTGGCACGTGGGTCGGGTCTCGCACGTCGCGCTGCAGCCCGGTGGTGCCGCGCCGGTGTCGTCGTCGGCGCTGCTGGCCGAAGGCGTGAAGGTGTTTGTCGATCCTACTGGCGCTGGTCCGCAAGCGGGCGTGGGCGAGATGATCCAGCACTCGATGCCGCGCGCGCTGGCCGAGGCTGAGATTCCGGGCATCATCGCCGACTACGCGCAGGCCACCTGCAATGCGCTGGCCGCCGGCTTCGATGGCGTCGAACTGCACGGGGCCAATGGTTATCTGATCAACCAGTTCATCGATTCGCAGGCCAACCAGCGCACCGACGGCTACGGTGGCGCGCTGCAGAACCGGCTGCGCTTCCTGCGTGAAGTAGTGGAGGCGGTGGTGGCGGTGGCCGGTGGTGAGCGCGTTGGCGTGCGCCTGGCGCCGCTGACCACCCTGCAGGGCGCGGTGGACGACACGCCGCAGGCCACCTATCTGGCTGCGGCACACCTGTTGGGCGGGCTGGGCGTGGGCTACCTGCACATCGCCGAGGCCGACTGGGACGACGCACCGCTGATGCCGGTGGCGTTCAAGCAGGCGCTGCGGATGATCTATCCGGGAACGCTGATCTACGCCGGCAAGTACACCGCCGAACGCGCGGAGCGGGCATTGGCCGAAGGCTGGGCCGACCTGATCGGCTTCGGCCGCCCGTTCATTGCCAATCCGGACCTGCCCGAGCGCCTGCGACTGGGGGCGGGGCTGAATCCGCCGGATCGCGCGACATTCTTTGGCGGTGGCGCGGTCGGGCTTACCGATTACCCGACGCTGGAAGAAAGCGTCGCCGCCTGATCCCGAAGGCTGCCGGCCAGCGGCCGGCACTACCGGGATATGCGGGACAGGGTAGTGCCGGGCGCTGGCCGGCATTTCAATCTCGGATCGCCGGTGGGTGGGTGCCGACCGTTGGTCGGCACTCCCGATCAAGGCTTGTCGCGCACCAGCGCGTCGGCCTCGATCACGCCGCCATCCTTGCCATGCAGGTACAGGTGCATGTCCTGCTGCGGATACGGAATGTTGATACCGGCTTTGTCGTAGCCCAGCTTCAGTTGCTCCAGCAGCGTCACCTTGGTGCCGAACCAGTCGGCCGACTTCACGTAGCAGCGGATGCCGAGGTTGATCGCATGCGCGCCGAGTTCGTACACCACCACGTCCGGTGCTGGCGTCTGCAGCACGCGCGGGTCGGCCTTCATCAACTGCAGCGCGGTGTCGCGTGCCAGCTGGATGTTGTCCTCGTAGCCGATGCCGATCACCAGTTCGACGCGGCGCGTCGGTTCGGCGGTCAGGTTGATGATCGGTGCGGCGGTGATCAGCGTGTTCGGAATGGTGGTGTGCTGGTTGTCGGCACCAGTGATGACGGTCTGGAAGATGCGCACCTCGCGCACCGTGCCGGTCTGCCCGGCCACCGTCACTACATCACCGACGCGGAACGGACGCAGCGTCACCAGCATCACACCCGAGGCGATGTTGGACAACGAATCCTTCAGGGCCAGGCCCACCGCCAGGCCGGCGGTGCCGAGCACGGCCAGCAGCGGGGTGATCTGCACGCCCAGCGTGCCAATGGCCAGCACCACCACGATCACCAGCGACGTGGCATACACCACGTTGCGCAGGAAGCTGCCCAGCATCGGGTCCACGCCCATGCGCGCGGTGGCGCGTGGCATCGCATTGGACAGGCGTCGCGACACCCACATGCCGACCAGCAGCACAACAATGGCGGCCAGCAATGGCACGCCGTAGGTTTCCAGCAGGCGCTCCCAGTCGAGGGAATGGAACCATGGCGTTGCGACGGGGACAGGTTGGGCAGTGGCGAGCATGCGGGCTCCTTTGCAGCGGGGGAGGTGGCGCGCGCAGACGCCAGAAACAACAAGCCCCGCAGAGGCGGGGCTTGCATGCAGCTGAAGTATGGGCCGGCGCCGATGAAAGCGACGTCAGCCCTCAGCAATCACGGTCTCAGCCGTTGGCCTTCAGCTTGGCCAGGCGCAGCCAGGTATCGACCACGGTGTCCGGGTTCAGCGACACCGACTCGATGCCTTCCTGCATCAGCCACTCGGCCAGATCCGGGTGATCGGACGGGCCCTGGCCGCAGATGCCGACGTACTTGCCCTTGGCACGTGCTGCCTTGATCGCCATCGACAGCAGCTTCTTCACCGCCGGGTTACGTTCGTCGAACAGGTGCGCGACGATCGACGAATCGCGGTCCAGGCCGAGGGTCAGCTGGGTCAGGTCGTTGGAGCCGATCGAGAAGCCGTCGAAGATCTCCAGGAACTCATCGGCGAGCAGTGCGTTGGACGGCACTTCGCACATCATGATGATCTTCAGGCCGTTCTCGCCCTGCTTCAGGCCATTCTGTTCCAGCACCTCGATGACCTTGCGGCCTTCTTCCAGGGTGCGCACGAACGGAATCATGACCCACAGGTTGTCCAGGCCCATTTCGTTGCGCACGCGCAGCACGGCCTTGCACTCCAGCGCGAAGGCGGCCGAGAAGCTTGGGTCGACGTAACGGCTGGCGCCGCGGAAGCCGATCATCGGGTTCTCTTCGTGCGGCTCGTAGTTGCTGCCGCCGATCAGGTTGGCGTACTCGTTGGACTTGAAGTCCGACAGGCGCACGATCACGGCGTTCGGTGCGACCGAGGCAGTGAGGGTGGCGATGCCTTCGGCCAGGCGGTCCACGTAGAAGCCGACCGGGTCGGAATAACCGGCGATCTTCTCGTCGATCTTCTTCCTGGTCGCCGCATCCTGGCGGTCGTACTCCAGCAGCGCGTTCGGGTGGATGCCGATGTGGCTGGCGATGATCATTTCCAAGCGCGCCAGGCCGATGCCGGCGTTCGGCAGCTGGCCGAAGTCGAAGGCACGTTCCGGGTTGGCCACGTTCATCATGATCTTCAACGGTGCCGGCGGCATGTTGCCCAGATCGGTGGTGGTGCGCTCGAAGCCCAGCTTGCCTTCGTAGATGAAACCGGTATCGCCTTCAGCGCAGCTGACGGTGACCAGCTGACCATCTTCGATGACCTTGGTGGCGTTGCCCGAACCGACCACGGCCGGCACGCCCAGCTCGCGCGCGATGATCGCGGCGTGGCAGGTACGGCCACCACGGTTGGTAACGATGGCCGATGCACGCTTCATCACCGGCTCCCAATCGGGGTCAGTCATGTCGGCGATCAGCACGTCGCCCGGCTGCACGCGGTTCATGTCGTCCAGCGTCTTCACCACGCGGGCCACGCCGGCGCCGATCTTGGCACCCACGGCACGGCCCTCGGCCAGCACGTTGCCGCCCTTTTCGGTCAGCGCGAAGCGCTCGATCTGGGTGGCATGGCTGCGCGACTTCACCGTCTCCGGGCGCGCCTGCACGATGAACAGCTTGCCGCTGACACCGTCCTTGGCCCACTCGATGTCCATCGGGCGGCCGTAGTGCTTTTCGATGACCAGCGCCTGCTTGGACAGTTCCTGCACGTCCTCGTCGCTGATCGAGAAGGTGTTGCGCAGTTCTGCCGGGGTGTCCTCGATCCTGACGCGCTCGCCGGGGACATCCGAATACACCATGCGGATCGCCTTGCTGCCGAGCGAGCGGCGCAGGATCGCCGGCTTGCCGGCCTGCAGGGTGGGCTTGTAGACGTAGTACTCGTCCGGGTTGACCGCGCCCTGCACGACCATTTCGCCGAGGCCGAACGAGGAGGTGACGAACACCACGTCGCGGAAGCCTGACTCGGTGTCCAGGGTGAACAGCACGCCGGAGGAACCGACGCCGGAACGCACCATCAGCTGCACGCCGGCGGACAGGAACACGTCTTCATGCTTGAAGCCGTGGTGCACGCGGTAGGCGATGGCACGGTCGTTGTACAGCGAGGCGAACACTTCCTTGACCTTGTGCACGACGTCGTCGGCGCCGGTGACGTTGAGGAAGGTTTCCTGCTGGCCGGCGAAGGACGCATCCGGCAGATCCTCGGCAGTGGCCGACGAACGCACGGCCACGGCCACGTCGCCGCCGCCGTTTTCGGCGCTCAGCTTGGCGTAGGCGGTGCGGATGTCCTGGTCCAGCTGCGGCTGCAGCGGCGCGTCGATCACCCAGCTGCGGATCTCCTTGCCGGCGGCGGTCAGCGCGTTGACGTCTTCGACGTCCAGCGTGGCCAGCTTGTCGAAGATGCGCTTGGACAGGTCGTTGTGCGCGATGAAGTCCTTGAAGGCTTCAGACGTGGTCGCATAACCTCCAGGAACGGAGACGCCCAGACCGGCCAGATTGCCGATCATCTCGCCCAGCGAGGAATTCTTGCCGCCTACGCGGGCCAGGTCGGCCAGACGCAGTTCGTGCAACCACAGGATGTTCTCGTTCAAGCGCGATGCTCCGTTTGGCCATCGCCCGAGGCGGGCTGAGTGGCCGCGTCCGTAGGAAGAAGCCGATATGATGCCGGGCAGACCGCTGTCGGCACAAGCTTGTGTTGGCGGCCCTTTTAGGCTTCGTAGGGGGTAAAAGCGCGCATGTCGACCATCCGTCCGGTGTTCTACGTTTCCGATGGAACCGGTATCACCGCTGAAACCATTGGGCATAGCCTGCTGACCCAGTTCTCCGGGTTCAGCTTCATTACCGACCGGATGTCGTTTGTAGACGACCCCGAAAAAGCCCGGGAAGCCTGTTCCCGGATCCAGGCGGCGGGGGAGCGTTACCAGGTCAGGCCGATCGTGGTGAACTCCTGCGTGGACCAGAGCCTGAGCCTGATCCTGGCCGAGAGCGGGGCCCTGATGCTCGATGTGTTCGCGCCATTCATCGAGCCGCTGGAGCGTGAACTGTCCAGCTCGCGCGTGAACCGGGTGGGGCAGGCGCACGGTATGGTCGACTTCGACACCTACCACCGCCGCATCAACGCGATGAACTTCGCGCTGACCCATGACGACGGCATCGCGGTGAATTACGACGACGCCGACGTGATCCTGGTAGCGGTGTCGCGGGCCGGCAAGACGCCCACCTGCATCTACCTGGCCCTGCATTACGGGGTGCGTGCGGCCAATTACCCGCTGACCGATGAGGATCTGGAAAGCGACCGCCTGCCGCCGCGCCTGCGCAACTACCGGCGCAAGCTGTTTGGCCTGACCATCGACCCGGACCGCCTGCAGCAGATCCGCCAGGAGCGCCGCCCGAACTCGCGCTATGCCAACCTGGACACCTGCAAACGCGAGGTGGCAGCGGCCGAGGTCATGTTCCAGATGGAACGCATCCCGACCCTGAGCACCACCCATACCTCGATCGAGGAGATCTCCAGCAAGGTGCTGGCCACGCTGGGGCTGCAGCGCGAGCTGTATTGATCCTCGTCTGGTAGAGCCGGCCGCTGGCCGGCTGGTCGATGAACCCTCGGCCGTGATGCGGGGCTGCCGGCCAGCGGCCGGCACTACCCAGGGGTTGGCTTGCACGTGCGCGCCCCCACGTTGAAGCACCAACGTGTAGGATCGACCCATGGCCCGAGCCTTGCCCCGCACCGAACGCATTCCCCGCCTGAGCCGGCTCAGCTGGCTCATGGGCCTGTACGCGGAAAACTACCGCCATCTGGTGCGCCTGTTCGAACCGGCCGGACTGGTGGCGGGCAGCTACATCTCCTCGATCGGCGACGGCCTGGATGTTCGCCTGGACGTGATCGAGTGCCACCGCTATACGGTGGAACTGCGCCTGACCTACGACCTGGCCGATCCGGTCACCGGCGAGCCGGATCCCTCGGCCTATGTGCGCCTGTACCGTGATGCGCGCCAGGCCGAGACCACCCACTGTTATGTCGGCCGTCGCTGGCAGGACACTATGGGCCTGTACCCACCGCCGGCAGAGCTGATCAGCCACCGCATGCGGATGAACACCTTCCTCGGCAAGTGGCTGGAATACCTGGCCGAACGCGGCCACGGCGTCGCCACCCTGCGTCGTGATCCCGACGGCGCCAGCACGCCCGCCGAGCGCCGCCTGTCGCTGGTGCGCTGATCGGCCATAATCCACGGCTGACCTGCCGCTGGATGCTGCCATGCCGTATACCCCGATCGTCGCCACCCTGGGCTACGTGCTGTCGCCGGATCGTCGCCAGGTGCTGATGATCCATCGCAACACCCGTCCCGGTGACCACCACCTGGGCAAGTACAACGGCCTGGGCGGCAAGATCGAACCGACCGAAGACGTGGCCGCCGGCATGCGCCGCGAGATCGCCGAGGAAGCCGGCATCGACTGCATGGACATGCGCCTGCGCGGCACCATCAGCTGGCCGGGCTTCGGCAAGCATGGCGAGGACTGGCTGGGCTTCGTGTTCGTCATCGACAGCTTCGAGGGCAGCCCGCATGGGGGCAACCACGAGGGCACCCTGGAATGGGTGGATGTGGACAAGCTCGACCAGCTGCCGATGTGGGAGGGTGACCGCAACTTCCTGCCGCTGGTGTTCGACGCCGACCCGCGCCCGTTCCATGGCGTGATGCCGTACAAGGACGGCCGCATGGTGAGCTGGTCCTACAGCCGGCTGTGACCCGGCTCGCCGGGCCATGCCCGGCGAGCATTACCGCCGTTGCGCCAGCAGCAGATGGAAGTGCTTCTCGCGAACCTGCCCGTCATTGCCGGTCGCGGTTTCCCGATGACTGCGCCAGGCCGAGACAGTGAAGCCGGATACGCGCAGGGCCAGTTCCACCGCGTCCAGCTCGTGCAGCTGGAAGTCGCTGGCAAATGGCAGGCTGCGCATGAAGGCCGCGTCACCGAAGGCCAGGCACAGCCGGCCACCCCGGCGCAGCACCCGCGCCAACTCGTCGAGCACCGGCGCCAGGTGCGGCCAGAAGTACAGGGTATTGACCGCCAGCGCGGCGTCCATCGAGGCGTCGGCGACCGGCAGAGCATGGGCGTCGCCATGGCGCATCGCGGCACGCCCAGCCAGTCCGGCACTGGCCAGGCGCTGGTTGCCGGCCTCGACCATGGCCGGGGACAGCTCGATACCCAGATAGTGGCTGCCGGCGGCCTGTAGCAGCTGTGGCGCGAATGCAGCGTTGCCCGGACCGATCTCCAGGATCCGTTCGCCGGCGGAGGCGGCCAGCAGCCCGATCGCGGCCTGATTGAGCGCGCCGTTGCTGCGATTCATCGCGTCGGCCACCTCCAGCGCAGCCTCGCCATGGGGCTGCCGCAGCTGTGCGGCCAGGGTAGGAGCATCCAGCATCATCATCGTCCGTTGCAGAGTTTCGGACGTGGCGACGGCGGGTCCGCCGGTGACCATAGCGCCGACCCTGCGGCTTGGGAAGTAGGGAAACCCCGCTTCGGGGTGATGAGGAAATGTCCAGCGTCGCAGTCGGTGAGATCTGGTTGTCCACAGGGGGTGTGGATTACGCGTGGGCAACTTTGTGGATAAGCGTCGACAGGCGCCACCCCCCTAGGCTGTCAAGATGGGTGGCGAAAAATTCACCGCCAGTGAGGACAGGTGAGGGAGCGGTGAAGGGTGGTCCCTGCCGCCGCTGTCGCCAGCAGCGGTGCTCGCGGTAACCTGTGGGCCTTGATGCTCCGTGAGACCCCATGAAACGTCACTTCTCGATGCTGCGCGAATTCCAGCTGGCCGACTGGTTCACCCTGGCCAATGCTTTCTGCGGCACCGGTGCGGTCTTCGCCGCGATGCGCTTCCTGCAGGACGGCGAGCGCGGCTATCTGCTGTTCGGCATGGCGCTGATCCCGCTGGCCTTCATCTTCGATGCACTCGACGGGCACATCGCGCGCTGGCGCAAGTCCAGCTCCACCCTGGGCCGGGAGCTGGACTCGCTGTCCGATGTGATCTCCTTCGGTGTGGCGCCGGCGGCGCTGGCCTATGCCTGCGGCATGCAGGGCGGGTGGGACTGGCTGGTGCTGAGCTACTTCGTCTGCTGTGGTGTCAGCCGCCTGGCCCGCTACAACGTCACCGCCGAGGCACTGGCCGGCGACGAGGGCAAGGTCAAGTATTTCGAGGGCACGCCGATCCCGACCAGCCTGCTGCTGGTGATCGTGCTGGCCATCGCCGCCGGCACCGGCGCCATCGGTCAGGACATCTGGTTCGGCCAGTGGCAGATCGGGCCGTGGCAGCTGCACCCGATGGTGCTGCTGTTCGCCCTGTCCGGGTCGCTGATGATCAGCAAGACCCTGCGCATCCCCAAGCCATGAGCCAGCCCTGCGGAGGCCTGCGATGACCAGCTCGGCCCACGACCCCGGCAGCAGTGATTTCGAGACCCTGGCCCGGCAGTACTTCGGCGCCTGGGGCGACGCGCTGCGTCACGCGTCCACCCCGGGTGCACCGGCCGGTGACGACCCCGGCAGCTGGCGGCGCCTGTTCGACTGGTGGGGCCAGCTGCTGCCCGAGCAGGGACCGGGTGCACCGGAAGATGCCGTGCGCCGCTTCCGCGAACAGGCGGGCAGCTGGTACGGCACCATGCAGGAAGTGGCTGCGCGCTTCGCCGGCCGCGATGCCAGCAGCGCCGAAGTGGCCCAGGCCTGGCGCGAGGCGGTGCAGGGGCAGGGCGATGGCATGCTGCAGTGGATGCTGCAGGGCGCCCGTGGCAGCACCCACGCCGGCGCCGCCGTGCCCGAGTTCGCCGCGTGGCTGCAGCAGTTCCAGTTGCAGGCCGGCCCGTGGCTGCAGAGCCCGGCGTTCGGCCCCGGCCGCGAGCACCAGGCGCGCTGGCAGTCCCTGCTGCGTGCGCAGGATGAATACCAGCAGCATTCACGCGCCTACGTCGATCAGATCAAGCAGGCACTGGACGAGGCCTTTGCGCTGTTCGAGCAGCGCTTGGCCGAGCACGAGCAGCCGGGCAGCCAGCTGACCAGCGCCCGGGCGATGTTCGACCTGTGGATCGAAGTGGCCGAGGAGGCCTACGCCAAGGTCGCCATGTCCGAACCGTTCCAGCAGGTGTATGCCGCGCTGGGCAATGCACAGATGCGCCTGCGCGCCGGCCTGCAGCGCGAGGTGGAACAGATGAGTGAACGCATCGGCCTGCCGACCCGCAGCGAGATGGACGCCGCACACCGCCGCATCGCCGAGCTGGAGCGCAGCCTGCGCCGCCTGCAGGCGCAGGTGGCGGTGCTGGCCGGTACCGCCGAGGTGGATCCGGTGGCGCAACCGGCGCCGGCGAAGGTGAAGCCGGCCGCGCGCAAGGCTGCGAAGAAGACGGTGCCCGCAAAGAAGGCGCCTGCGAAAAAGTCGTCTGCGAAGAAGGCCGCACCTCGTACTTCCACTCGGGCGCGTGACCGATGAAGGGGCCGCTGGGTTTCAACGCCGATGACCTGATGCAGGAAACCTTGGCCATGCAGCGCAAGCTGATGGAAGGGCTGAAGCTGCTGCCGCAGGTCGAAGATGTTGATTACGGCGTGACAGCCCGCGAGGAGGTCTGGCGCGATGGCAAGGTGGTGCTGTATCGCTTCGTCGGCGAACAGGCGCCGACCCGGCGCACGCCGCTGCTGATCGTCTACGCGTTGGTCAATCGGCCGTACATGGTCGATCTGCAGGCCGACCGTTCGCTGGTGCAGAAGCTGCTGGCGCTGGGCCAGGACGTGTACGTGCTGGACTGGGGCTACCCGGACCGCTCCGAGCGCTTCCAGACCCTGGAGGACTACCTGCTGCGCTACATCGATGGCGCGGTGGATGCGCTGCGTGCGCGCAGCGGCGGGCCGGTGGACATGCTGGGCATCTGCCAGGGCGGCGTGTTCGCACTCTGCTACGCCGCGCTGCGCCGGCAGAAGCTGGGCAAGCTGATCACCATGGTCACCCCGGTCGATTTCCACACCGCCGACAACATGCTTTCGCATTGGGCACGGCAGGTGGATGTAGACCTGCTGGTGGATACGCTTGGCAACATCCCGGCTGATCTGATGAATGCCAGTTACCTGATGCTCAAGCCGTTCCGCCTGAACGTGCAGAAGTACGTCGGCCTGCTCGACATCCTCGATGACAAGGCGGCGCTGGAGGATTTCCTGCGCATGGAGAAGTGGATCTTCGATTCACCAGATCTGGCGGGCGAAGCGTTCCGCGACTTCATCAAGCAGTTCTACCAGGGCAACGGGCTGGTGAACGGCACGGTGCGGATTGGCGAGGAGGCGGTGGATCTGTCGAAGGTGACCCTGCCGGTACTGAACATCTACGCCGAGCAGGACCATCTGGTGCCGCCGGATGCCTCGCGTGCGATGCGTGGGCGCTTGGGCACTGACGATTACACCGAGTCCAGTTTCCGCGGCGGGCACATCGGTATCTATGTTTCCGGGCGTGCACAACGCGAAGTGCCGGCGACGATCGATGGCTGGCTGAAAGCGCGCGACGTGTAAGGCTTGCTTCGCTTTTGTAGAGTCGAGCTTGCTCGACTGCCTGGAGAATGATGATGTCGCAACGGATTTCGATGATGCTTGCTGCGCTGCTGCTGGCAGCTCCTGTCGCCCATGCCGCTCCCGGCCCGCAGGCGCAACGGGAGATCGCGCAGCTGATCTCCAGCCTGGACGGCTCCCAATGCCGCTTCCAGCGCAATGGCAGCTGGCACGATGGCAGCGATGCGCGCGCGCACCTGCAGCGCAAGTACGCCTACCTGCTGAAGAAGGACATGGTGGACAGCGCCGAGCAGTTCATCGAGCGCGCCGCCAGCCAGAGCAGCATGAGCGGCAAGCCCTATCGCATCCAGTGCCCAGGGCAGCCTGAACAGACCGCGGCCGCCTGGTTCGGCGCACGCCTGCAGGCCCTGCGCCACCGCACGCCGTAGACATAGGGGCGGTGTAAAGTCGAGCCATGCACGACTGCTTTTTCCCGTAGCCTAGGAGAACCGCCATGAACACCACGCCGCGCACGCTGTCGCGTTCATTGAACGACCGCATGATTGCCGGCGTGATGGGGGGCATCGCCCACCGCTTCGGCTGGAACCCCACGCTGGTGCGGATCGTGTTCGTGCTGGTCTCGATCGGCTCGGCGGCCTTCCCCGGCATCCTGGTCTACCTGATCCTGTGGCTGCTGATTCCCAACGAGGCCGATTGAAGACTCCCGTGACGCCCTGGCCGATCTGGCTGCGCGCGCTGCAGGTGCTGGGTGCGGTGTGGACGTCCCCCAATTCCCTGCTCGGCGTGATCGGCGGCCTGGCCGGCATGCTTGGCGGGGCGACGCTGCGTTGGAGCAGCCTTGACTGTGCGCTGGTGTTCGATCGCTGGCCGTGGGGACCAGGCGGGGCGATCACCCTGGGCAACGTGATCCTGCATACCGGCCATGACCTGGGCATTTCCTGCCGCACCTATGCGCATCAGGCGGGGTGGGGCGTGGAGCCGCTGATCCGGCTGGATGACCACGAACGCGCGCACGTCTACCAGTACATGGTGCTGGGGCCGCTGTACCTGCCGGTATACCTGCTGTGCGGCGGGGTGAGTGCGCGCAACCCGTTCGAGCGCGCGGCCGATCATTTCGCCCGGTTCGGGCACGGTTGGTGGCCGTAGTTTCCAGCCAACGGCGCAGCCCCTCGTGGCTGGCGATGTTTGGTCGCCAAATGCAAAACCGTCGCGCTGGACGGTCGGGTTGGGCTCGCCGGGGACGCCGTGAACCCGTCCATGGGGGCTTGGCCGCGGCATCCGTGCCGCGGACACCCCCGCGAACCCAACCCGACCGTCCTCTGACAGATGGCGATGGCCTGCACCACCCACGGAGAAGAAAAAGAAGAGCAGAAGCGGGTCGCGCGCTGCGCTTGCTCGTATAGAGCCGAGCCTGCGGTCGGCTTCGCGGACTGGCCTGAAAGCAGCCGAGCGTGGGCTCGGCTCTACAAAAAGCGGCCAGCCAGGCCGCTTTTGCTTTTGATCTTCTTTTTTCTTCTCCGTGGGTGGCAGACGCAGCAGAAATCTGTCAGCGGCGGGGTGGGTGGGGCTGGCGGGGTATCCGCGGCATGGATGCCGCGGCTAAGCCCCCCAGGGACGGGTTCACGGCGTCCCCGCCAGCCCCACCCACCCGGCCAGCTCACAGGAAACCGGCTTTCCGCGATCATCCCAAACCACCCGCGAGGGGCTGCGCCGTTGGCTGGAAACTACACCCCGATGCCGGCGTCGCCCTCAGGCTCCAGCGCCTTCACCAGCACCGCCGCCTGCGTGCGGCTGTGGCATTCGAGCTTCTTCAGGATCGCGGTGACATGCACCTTCACCGTGTTTTCCGCCAGACCCAGCGTGTAAGCAATCTGCTTGTTGAGCAGTCCGTCGGCCAGGCACAGCAGCACGCGGAACTGCTGCGGGGTCAGCTGCGCCAGGCGGCTGGCCAGCAGCGCATCGGCCTCCGAACGCTCGGCGGCCATCGCCGGGAACCACAGGCCCCCATCAAGCACGGCCTGCACCGCCTCGCCGATGGTCTCGGCCGGCGCCGACTTCGGGATGAAACCGGCCGCGCCGAACTGCTGCGCGCGGCGGATCACACGCGGGTGGTCGTTGGACGAGAGGATGACCACCGGTATGTCCGGATGCGAGCCGCGCACGTGCAGCAGCGCGGAAAAACCGTGTGCGCCGGGCATGGTCAGGTCGAGCAGCACCAGGTCCACATCCGGGTGCGCGTCGAGTGCCTCAGCCAGCGCTTCGGCGCTGGCAACCTCGCGCACCTGCACCAGCGGCAGGCTCTGCCGCAATGACTGCACCACCGCCGAACGCAGCAGCGGGTGGTCATCGGCGATCAGGATGGTGTATTCGCTCATGCCGCCATTGTACGGGCAGCCAACGGCCTCCGCCGGGCATGGCCCGGCGCCATCAGGGCATCAGCGCCCCGCCGGCTCCACGCTGCTGCGCCACGCATCGAGGAACTGGCGGCGCTTGAGCGCGTCCAGGTACACCAGCAGGCCGGGACCGAGCTGGATCGGGCGGCGGCTGCGGCCGGGTGCATTCGCGCCGCGTGCACTGCCGGTGACGATCGGCATCAGCCGCGCCTCGCGCGACAGCACCTGCTGGCCGCGTGGCGACAGCAGGTAATCGAGGAAGCGCCGCGCTTCTTCCGGGTGCGGACCCGTGCGCGGAATCACTGCGGTACGCAGCACCACCAGCGTGTAGTCCTCGGGTTCGACGATGGCCAGCGGCGCGCCGGCATCAACACGTGCCTGCGCGTAGGAGCCGAGCACGTTGTAGACCAGCGACAGCTGACCGCTGGCCACCTGGTCCAGCAGCACGCCGGTGCGCTCTTCGCGCACCACGTCGTTGTCACCGAGCGCACCCAGCAATGCACCGGCGATGCTGCCACGCTGCGCGTCCTGGGTCGCCAGCAGGTAACCGACACTGCTGCGCTCGATGTCATAGGTGCCGACCTTTCCGCGCAGCGGCGCGCCCTCCGCGCGCAGCCGGTCCAGCAGCTGACGCCGGGTGTGCGGCACCTTCGCTGCAGGCAGCGCTCGGGTGTTGTAGACCATGACCACCGGCTCGTAGCTGATCCCGAACGCCTCGTTGCGCCACTGCGCCCAGGCCGGCAGCGCAGCGGTCTGCGCCGAACGGTGCGGTAGTGCATGGCCGTCGTTGACGAGCTTGGTCTGCAGATCCATGCCGCTGGAGATCAGCAGGTCCGGCGATGCAGGTCCGGCGCGGTCATGCAGGTAACGCGCGTACAGGTCCTGGGTGATGATGTCCTCGTACACCACTTCGGTGCCGGGATGCAGGCGCTGGTAGTCGGCGATGACCACAGCGAACACTTCGATGTCGGTGGTGCCGTGGATGCGCAGCTGCGCAGCCGCCTTTCCCTGCGCAGGGAAGCGGCGCACGTCGCCCGGCGCGGCCAGCACCGGCACGGCCAGCAGCAAGGCAACGGCAGCGGCGAACAGGCGGATCATGAACTGCTCCGGGGCAGGCGGATGGTAGCGATCAAGCCGCCCTGCGGACGGTTGCTGAGGTCGATGCGGCCGCCGTGGCTGTCGACCACGCGCTTGACGATGGCGAGGCCGAGGCCAGCACCGCCGGACGGCGCACCTTCGCCACGGGCAAAACGTTCAAAGACGCGCTCTGCGTCTGCTGCGGCAATCCCGGTGCCGTGGTCGGCAATGGTCAGCACCGCCTGCCCACCTTCCACGGTCAGTGCGATCTGCAAGGGGCCATCGCCACCGTACTTCAGGGCGTTGTCGACCAGGTTCTTGATCGCCTCGCGCAGCAGCAGTGCATCGCCATGCACCTGCACCGGCTCGGCGGTCATCGCCAGTTGCACGCGCGGCGCCGGGCCGGCCTGCGGCAGCGCTTCATGCAGGGCCTGGTGCACGGTCTCGGCCAGGTCCACCGTCGCAAAGCGCTGCAGGTGCGAACGATGGATCACGCTGGCATCGCTGAGCAGCTGGTTGAGCAACCGGCTCATATGGGTGGCGTTGCGCTCGATCGCCTGCAGGCTGCGGCGCATGTCTTCCGGGTCGTCGTCGTCCAGCGCCAGCTGCGCCTGCGCACGCAGCGCCGCCAGCGGCGTGCGCATCTGGTGCGCGGCCTCCGCCATGAAGGCGCGCAGCGTCTCGTTGCTGCTGGACAGGCGCTCCATGAAGCGGTTCAAGGCGGCCACCATCTGGTCCATCTCACGCGGCACGCGCGCATCCAGCGGTTTCAGGTCGGACGGCTCGCGGCGCGACAGCTCGCGTTCCACCCGCACCAGCGGCCGGAACGCGCGATGCACGCCAAAGGCCACCAGCGCCAGCAGGAGGCCGGACAGCACACCGATCGCCAGCAACGCTCGATTGACCAGGTCCTGCGCCACCGCTTCGCGGGCGCGCCGGGTCTGACCGACCTGGACCTGCACCTCGCCCTGCGCGGAGGCCGCGGCAAAGCTGCGGCCGACCATGACGAAACGCACGGTTTCACCGCTGTAGGCCGCATCGAACAACTGCGGTTGCGTGCCCGGCCGGCGCGGCGGCTCCGGCAGATCGCCATAGCCGGTGATCAGGTTGCCGCGGCTGTCGGCGACCCGATAGAACACGCGATCCTCCGGCGCCATCGCCAGCAGGTCCAGCGCCGCATAAGGCAGGTCGACCTGCCATTGGCCGTCGACCAGGGCCACCGAATCGGCGATGGACAGCGCCGAGGACACCAGCAGGTGATCATAGGATCGGTTGGCGGCGCGCTGGCCGTAATCGCGTGCGGCAAACAGCAGGGCCACCGCGAACACCGCCAGCAGCACGCCGAGGTAGAGCAGCAGGGTGCGCCGCAACGAACCCGGCGCCGCGGTCGCAGCACGTGCGTCAGCCATCGGCGTCGGCATGGATATCACTGGCTTCCAGCAGGTAGCCGACACCGCGCACCGTAGTGATGCGCAACGGCGCAGCGGCCAGTTTTTTTCTCAGGCGACCGATGTACAGCTCGATCGCATTCGGACCGGCCTCGTCATCGAAGCCGAACAGGCCATTGCCGATTTCGTCCTTGCCGACCACCTGGCCGAGGCGGCCGACCAGAATCTCCAGCAACCGGTACTCGCGGTTGGGCAGTTCGATCGGTTCGCCGTCGAGACTGACGCGGTGCGCGGCATTGTCGAACTGGAACCCCCCGATCTGCACCACCTCACTGGCCTGGCCACGCGCGCGGCGCAGCAGCACGCGGCAGCGCGCTTCGAACTCGCGGAAATCGAATGGCTTGCCCAGGTAATCGTCGGCACCGACATCCAGCGCCTGCACCCGATCTTCGATGCCATCGCGCGCGGTCAGCATCAGCACCGGCGTGCTGTCGCCGCGCTCGCGCATGCCGGAAAGCACGCGCAGGCCATCCAGCTTGGGCAGCCCGATATCCAGCACGACCAGGTCGAAGCTCTGGTAGCGCAGCACGCTGGCGGCGGCCAGGCCATCGGCCTGCCAGTCCACGGCGTGCCCACTGCGGCGCATGCGGCGGATGATGGCATCGGCCAGATCCTGATTGTCTTCGACCAGCAGCAGGCGCATGGGCACGGGGGTGGGAGGGGAAACGAATGCTACCGCGTGGAGCGGGATGGCGTCCGCCGGGCATGGCCCGGCGAGCGCAGCGGCAACGATCCTCGCTGCACCGCACAAATCGCTGACAGGACGATGACAGCTTGCCCGACCCAGACTGCGGCCGCGCACCGTCCGGTGCCCACGATTGCCGCGCGCCTGGCGTGCACCTGGGAGGGTTTGTGGAATTCACGTTTGCCTGGCGGCGTCCTGCCGCCATGATGGCTATGGCTGCCCTGTCGGCGCCGGCCTTTGCCGCCGAAGACGACCGTCCGGTCACCGCCAGCCTGGGCGGCCGCCTGCACTTGGACTTCGCCACCTTCGACAACGACAACCGCGGTACGCCGAACAAGGACGACACCGAGATCCGCCGCGCCTGGGTTGACGTTTCCGGCAAGTTCTTCGTGGTCGACTACAAGCTGGAAGCCGATTTCTCCGGCGACCGTGTCGAGGCCAAAGACGTCTACCTGAGCCGCAGCTTCGGTGATGCCGGCCGCCTCACCGTGGGCCAGTTCAAGCAGTATTTCTCGCTGGACGACCGCACCGGTTCCAACTATGGCAGCTTCCTGGAGCGCGGCAACGCCGGCACCACGCTGGCCCCGCTGTACCGCCTGGGTGCGTCGTGGCAGGCCAATCCGGGTGACTTCACCTGGGCGGCCAGCATCTACAGCCTGGAAAGCATCGACGCCTGGCAGGTGAAGGGCCGCGCCGCCGGTGGCCGCGTCACCTGGGCCCCCGCGCCCAGCGAGGGCGACGTGCTGCACCTGGGCCTGTCGCTGGCCCGCGAGGCGTACGACAACCCCGGCGCCAACGGCACTCCAGGCCTGAGCATCCGCCCGCGCCCGGCCGGCCATCTGTCCGATGAAAGCCGCCTGACCCTGGTCAACTTCTCCGCCGGCCGCGATACCGACGTCAACAAGTGGTCGCTGGAATACGCGCAGGTGCGCGGCCCGCTGTCCTGGCAGGGCGAATTCAGCGGCGCCACCTTCGATGACGGTGCCCAGCGCGGTGACGTGATGGCCGCCTACGGCATGCTCAGCTGGTTTGTCACCGGCGAGAGCCGCGCCTACGACCGCAAGACCGGCCGCTTCGCGCGGGTGAAGGATATCCGCCACAAGGCCGGTGCCTTCGAACTGGCATTGCGCTACGACCAGATGTGGGGCGCGCAGCACCTGGACGGTGCGCCGGACCTGCGCCGCGGCAGCACCGAAGCCTGGACGCTGGGTGGCAACTGGTACCTGCGCGACAACCTGCGCTTCATGCTCAACGTCATCGAAAGCCGCAACCGCGACCGCCTGGCCGGGGTCACGGTGGACCGCACGCGCGCGGTCACCGGCCGCCTGCAGTACGACTTCTAAGCCCGCAATCCCGGGCATGCCGCCCGGGCCCCTTCCACTCCCCCACGTCCTGTTTTCGCAAGGAGTCCGCAGATGATGCTGAGCATCCTCGGCTTTGGCATGGTCATTACGTTCATGTACTTGATCATGAGCAAACGCCTGTCGCCGCTCGTCGCCCTGATCACCATCCCCATCCTGTTCGCGCTGATCGGTGGCTTCGGCGCCGGCCTCGACGAGATGATGCTGGAGGGCATCAAGAAGATCGCGCCGACCGGCGTGATGCTGATGTTCGCCATCCTCTACTTCGGCGTGATGATCGATGCGGGCCTGTTCGATCCGCTGGTGCGGATCATCCTGCGCTTCGTCAAGGGCGATCCGATGAAGATCGTGCTCGGCACCGCCGTGCTGGCGATGCTGATCTCGCTCGATGGTGATGGCTCGACCACCTACATGATCACCGTCTCGGCAATGCTGCCGCTGTACCAGCGGCTGGGCATGAACGCGCTGAACATGACCTGCGTGACCATCCTCGCCGGCGGCGTGATGAACCTGACGCCGTGGGGTGGCCCGACCGCGCGCGCGGCCACTGCACTGCACGTGGACCCGGCCGATGTGTTCGTGCCGCTGATCCCGTCGATGGTGATCGCCTGCGCCGGCGTGCTGCTGCTGGCCTGGTACCTGGGCCTGAAGGAACGCCGCCGGCTGGGTGTGGTGACCCTGCCCAAGGGTGGCAGCTGGATGGACAACAGCGTGTCCGACGACAGCAATGCGCTGCCGACGGTGGAAGACGCCGAGGACATCAAGCGTCCGAAGCTGCTGTGGGTGAACCTGGCCCTGACCGTGGCACTGATGACCGCGCTGATCATCGGCATCCTGCCGATGCCGGTGCTGTTCATGGTCGGTTTCGCCATCGCCCTGGTGATCAACTACCCGAACCTGGCCGAGCAGCGCCGCCGCGTAGTCAACCATGCCGGCAACGTGCTGTCGGTGGTGTCGCTGATCTTCGCCGCAGGCATCTTCACCGGCATCCTCAACAACACCGGCATGGTCGAAGCGATGTCGCACAGCTTCCTGGCCGTCATTCCGGAATCGTGGGGCCCGTACCTGGCGGTGATCACCGCCGTGGCATCGATGCCGTTCACGTTCTTCATGTCCAACGACGCGTTCTACTTCGGCGTGCTGCCGATCCTGTCCGAGGCCGCCGGCAACTACGGCATCACCCCGGTGGAAATGGCGCGCGCCTCGCTGGCCGGCCAGCCGGTGCACCTGCTCAGCCCGCTGGTGCCGTCCACCTACCTGCTGGTAGGCCTGGCCAAAGTCGAATTCGCCGACCACCAGAAGTTCACCCTGAAGTGGGCCATCGCCATCTCGATGCTGCTGATGGTCGGCAGCCTGCTGTTCGGCCTGTACCCGCTCGCCGCCTGACCTCTTACCAAGGAGCCTTCTGCAATGACGCTTCGAATCGCTTACGTCACCAGCGGCATGGGCAGTGTCGGTACTGCCATCTGCCAGAGCCTGGCCCGCAGCGGCCACACCGTGGTTGCCGGTTGCGCGCCGAACTCGCCGCGCAAGGCCAACTGGCTGCGCGAGCAGCGCGAACAGGGCTTCGACTTCATCGCCTCCGAAGGCAACGCTACCGACTGGGCCTCGACCAGCGCCGCGTTCGCCAAGGTGCGCGCCGAAGTCGGTGAAGTGGACGTGCTGGTCAACAACTCCGGCGGCAGCCGCGACCTGCTGTTCCGGCAGATGACGGTAGAGGACTGGAATGCGGTGATCGCCTCCAACCTCAACTCGCTGTTCAACCTGACCAAGCAGGTGGTCGACGGCATGGCCACGCGGGGCTGGGGCCGCATCATCAACATCGGTTCGGTCAGCGCCCACAAGGGCCAGATCGGCCAGGTGAACTACGCCACCGCCAAGGCCGCGATGCATGGCTTCAGCCGTGCGCTGGCCGCGGAAGTGGCCTCGCGCGGGGTCACCGTCAACACCTTGTCGCCGGGTTACATCGCCAGCCAGGCCATCAGCAGTTTCCCGCCAGATGTGCTGGACCGGCTGGCCGCCTCGGTGCCAGTGCGCCGCCTGGGCCGTCCGGAAGAAGTGGCCGGCCTGTGTGCGTGGCTGGCCTCGGATGAAGCCTCGTACGTGACCGGCGCCGATTATCCGGTCAACGGTGGCCTGTACATGGGGTAAGCCCTCGTCCACGCAGTACGTGGACCGCCTCCCCCACGGAGTGCGCGGGGCCGGAGAACCTTCGCTTGCGGGGGTGATCCGGCCCCTTTTTTCTTGCCTGTACCCGGTGCGTGCTATACCGGCAGCATCCGTGAACCGGAAGTTCACCCATGCAGCGTCTGTGGTGGGGAAACCTTGCGATCCTGCTGCCTGTACTGTGTGCGGCGGCCGCACCCAACCAGCTGCCGATGGCTGACGACGTGCAGGCAGATCGTCTGCTCGAACTGACCCGCAGCTGGGGCAAACCGTTGCCCCGCGCGGCGCGTCTGGAAGACCTTCGCGCCATGCTGCCAGCGACAGTGGCCGTCATCGAAACACCTTATGCATTGCCGGGCATCACGCTGCCACCGGTGGCCCTGTCCCCACCACTCCAGATCACCGGCGGCATGGTCCTGCTGCAGGCCGATCGCCAGCACGTGCACTCCGTGCGCCTGGATGTCGGGGGCGCATGCGTGACGCGTCGGCAGATCGTCCAGCGCCAGGTCGCGCCAGCGCGCGTGCTTCCTCCTTCAGGCCACGCCCCGGAACAGGCATTGACGTTGAGCTACCCATCCCCGGATCGATGGGTGAGCTACCTTTTTCCCGGATTGCATCACGCGTGCGTCGCGCAGGTGATCCTCAAACCGGCAGATGCACCGCCGCCGTGACAGGAATGTTGCAGGTTGCACACCACCCTGCACCGTTCGTTGGTTTTCCGTAAAGAAGGTTTCATGTTCCGTTCGCATAGTGGCCATGCACCGCGCATCCGTGCCGGTGACCACCCCCAATGCAACGGACCACCATGCAGACCCGACACCTGACGATCGCCGTGGCGATCGCGCTCTCCGCCGCCAGCGCCCATGCCGCCACCGCCGCCGATACCGGCGCCAGCACCGATGCCGCGCTGAACGCGCAGACGCTGGATACTGTCTCCGTGATCGGCCAGGGCGAGACCCGCCAGGTGCAGCGCATCACCACGGTGGACAAGCAGGTGCTGCCGCCAGGCACCAGCGGCCAGAAGATCCTCGACCGCCTGCCAGGCGTGTCGGTGCAGTCCAACGATGCCTTCGGTGCCAACGAGGAGTCGCAGACCATCAGCCTGCGCGGCTTCGACAAGAGTCGCCTCGGCTACACGCTGGACGGCATCCCGCTGGGTGACAACAGCTACGGCAACTACAACGGCCTCAGCATTGCCCGCGCGATCATCGCCGAGAACCTGGCCGGCGCAGAGCTGTCGCAGGGCATCGGTTCGCTGGGCGTGGCCTCGACCAGCAACCTGGGAGGCACCATCCAGTACTTCTCGATGGACCCGTCGACCGAGTTCGGTGGCCGCGCCAGCGTCACCGTTGGCGACAACAGCCAGCGCCGCGGCTACCTGCGCGTGGACACCGGCGACATCAACGGCTTCTCGGCCTACGTCTCCGGCGTACACCAGGACCAGGACATGTGGGCCGCGCCGTACCAGAACCAGACCACCCGCCAGTTCAATGCCAAGGCGGTGTGGAACGTGGGCGACCATCGTTTCGGTGCGTTCGTCGCGACCTCGCGCGCCAGCCAGGCCAACTACGCCTACCTGTCCAAGGACATGCTGGCGCGAGGCTTGGGCTATGACTGGAACATCTACGCGCCGGACTGGGAGCGCGCCGTCGCCGCCGCATACTGCGCACCGGGCACGCTGGACCGCAGCAAGTGCAAGTTCAGTGGTGGCGTCAACAGCATCGACGATGCGTACTACCAGAGCCGCGCACTGCGCGACGACAACCTCTATTCGGTCGATGCCGACCTGCGCCTCGGTGAGCAGGGCCGCCTCAAGCTGCTGGCCTACCACCATGACAACCGTGGCCAGGGCCACTGGTGGGCACCGGGCCAGCCGTCCTACCCGGGAACCGACAAGATGTTGCCGATCTCGATCCGCAGCACCAACTACACGATCAACCGCGACGGCCTGACTGCCGCGCTGTCGTGGACGGTGGGCATCCACGAGCTGGAAGCCGGCCTGTGGTACGAGCAGAACGACCATAACGTCTCGCGCAACTTCTACTACATCAGCGGTCCGTTCCTGGACGACCTGTACCTGAAGAACCCGGACCGCCTGCTGTTCAACCAGGACTTCGACATCCGCACGCGCCAGTTCTACGTGCAGGACCGCATGCGCTTCCTCGACCAGCGCCTGACCGTGGACGTCGGCATCAAGAGCCCGAACACCCGCATGCGCGCCACCGCCAACCCGGGGGTGGAAACCAGCATCGCCTCGGGCACGCTGACTGCCAAGGAATCGGTGCTGCCGCAGCTGGGCCTGGGCTTCAAGCTCAACGCCAACAACGAGCTGTTCGCCTCGTATGCCGAGAACATCGCTGCCTTCGTCGGCGGTGGCAGCGGCGGCCCGCTGCAGGTGTCGCCGGAATCGTTCGCGGCCAGCGCCGGCCTGAAGCCGGAGAAGTCGAAGAGCCTGGAAGCCGGTTTCCGTACTTTCGGTGAGAAGTACCAGGCGTCGATCGCGGCCTACAACGTGAAGTTCGACAACCGCCTGCTGTCGCTGAACCCGTGCTCAAGCATCGAAGTCGGCACGCGCCCGGAGTGCGTGACCCGTTTCATCAACGTCGGTTCGGTGAAGAGCCACGGCGCGGAGCTGACCTTCATACTCAAGCCGATCGACGGCCTGCAGTGGTACAACGCGCTGTCCTGGAACAAGACCACCTACGAGGACGACTACCTGTCCGGCGGCGCGGTGGTGCCGGTGGCCGGCAAGATCACCGTGGATACGCCGCAGCGCATGGCCTCCAGTGAAATCAGCTGGAACCGCGATGGCTTCTTTGCCAGCCTGCGTGCCAAGTACACCGGCAAGCGTTACTACACCTACACCAACGACCAGTCGGTGCCGGGCGTGACCACCTTCGACGCCGGTGCGGGCTACGACTTCGGCCCAGGCATGGGCCTGCGCAACGTGCGGGTGTCGTTGAACGCGACCAACCTGACCAACAAGCGCTATGCCGGCCAGTTGAGCTCGTTTGCACCGACCGATCCAAAGGGCACGCGTTATGCGATCCATGCGAGCGCACCGCGGCAGCTGTTCATGACGGTGGCGGCGGAGTTCTAAGTCAGAAGCAGGCGCTGCGGCGCGTTGATTGTTCCTGCATGGCGTGGGTAGGCAGGCCCATGCAGGACACGCCGTAAACCCATCCATGGGGGCTCGATCGGCGCATCCATGCGCCTCACGGTCCTGCATGGGCCTGCCTACCCACGCTGGACAGTTCCCCGCGCCGGCGCGGAGACAATTGAAAGCAAATGCAAAAGCAAAGAGCCGGGCAATGCCCGGCTCTTTGCTTTTCAAGCTTTTCAAACGCAATCCCTCTGGTGGATTGCTGGCCGTCTCGCGGGAAATCGTCTGGAGCGGGGGGCTTGCGCTGGCCAGGACCGTCCACGGCATGGATGCCGTGGCCGAGCCTACAGGGACGTACTTGCGGCGTGTCCTGGCCAGCGCAAGCCCCCCGCTCTCTCCGATATCAATCAAGACGCCACAAGTCGCCAACGCATTTCATTCCGGCGCCAACTGGTCCATCCGTATCCGGTTTGCGAACAGCGAGAACGCCAGCATGCCGGCCAGGCCGTTGGCGCGACTCACCCAATGCGGCAGCCAACGCGGCGGCTTCAATACACCGGACTCGAACAACGGCGCGAACGCAATCGCATCGGTCAGGCTCATCTTGCCGGCGAACAGCCATCGGCAGACCTGCAGGCGATCCTCGGCCAGCATGTGGCGGAAGAAGGTATGCACCGACACCAGCCCGCGCAGGTACACCGTGTCCTTGGTGAAGGCCAGGCCGCCGCTCGGCGGCACGCCGCGGAACACGCGCTGCGCTGAAGCGAAACTCTCTTCCGGGTTCTGCCCGGCATCGCAGAAGTAGCGGAACACCTCGATGAAGTCCGCACCTTCGCGCGCCATCGCGATCGCCTCGGTACGCAGGCTGATGCGCTTGAGGCGCTCGATGTCGATGCTGCCGGTGATCTGTTCAGCGAACGTCGCCAGCCCTTCCTGGGTGGCGGTCACCCGTGGCGAGGACAGTGCCAGGCTCGGCAGCACAGGCTGCTCACGGCCGTTCAAGGCGGTCAGCGAATGCACCAGCGCTTCGTGGTGGAACAACTGCGCGCGGTCGTAGGCGCTGAAGCGCGCACTGGTGCGCAGGCGGATGCGGGTCGGGCCGGCGGCGGCCTTGGACACCAGCTCCGGATCGAGCTGCACCTGGATGATGCGCGACTCGAAGAACGCGTCCAGATCGTTCTGCAGCTGCAGCTGCAGGGCAATGGCCGAAACCGGCACCTGCTCTTCCGGCGCCAGCAGTTCGTGATCGAGTTCGGCAGCAATCTGGATGAAGTGACGCGCCGCTTCGCGCGTGCTTGGGCCATTGCCCGGCAGCGGCTGCTCGGGGGCGCCGAACAGCTGCACCGAGCAGGTATCGACCGCAGCCGTGCCCAACCCTTCCAGAAGCTGTGCGGCCAGGTCCCAGCTCTGCACCGACTGCCGCACGTAGTGACCCAGCGGATGATTCTCGTCACAGTCGGCAGCGATCGCGGCCAGCGCGCGGCGCTCTTCGCTGAAGTTGAGCCGAGGGTAATCCACCTTCGGCAGCACCGGCTGGCCACGCGCCACGCTGTCCAGGAACGGTGCCTGCAGCGTTGCCGGCCAGCTGGTCAGGCCCAGCAGGCGGATGCCTCCCACGGCCTCGACCAGGCGCGCATCGAGCGCTGCATGGTGGGCCACGTCACGGTCCAGCGTCGCGGTCGGTTCCATGCGCGGACTATAGCGCCCTGCCCTTGCTTTGGTAGGTGCCAACCTTGGTTGGCATCCGCCGAAGGCGGGCTTCGGACAGATTCGTGCCAACCAAGGTTGGCACCCACCCGAAGCAGGCAGAGGCGGGTTTCATTGCAGGGGTCAGAGCCCATTGCCGCGCGATGGGATCCGACCCCGCAGTACCGATCAACGCCTACGCGGCTTGCCGGCCGGGCGGAACTGCTGCCCCTTGCCCTTCCTGCCACCCCGCTCCTGCGCGGTCTCGGCCTGGCGAACGGCCAGCTTGGCCGCGGCGGCGGCCACTTCTTCCTTCAGCTTGAAGTAGTTCAGCAGCCGGCTTTCTTCAATCTCGCCCGCGTCGATCGCAGCACGCACCGCACAACCCGGTTCCTGCTGATGCATGCAGTCGTTGAAGCGGCACTGCGCCGCCAACGCTTCGATATCGGCGAAACCGCCTTCGGCCAGCGTCTCTTCACCGGTTGGCTTCAGTTCGCGCATGCCGGGGGTGTCGATCAGACAGGCGCCCATCGGCAGCGGCATCAGCGCGCGATGGGTGGTGGTATGGCGGCCACGCGAGTCATTGGCGCGCACCGCATTGGTCTTCATCCGCTGCTCGCCCAGCAGGGTGTTGGTCAGCGTCGACTTGCCGGCACCGGATGATCCCACCAGCACCACGGTGCGGCCCGGGCCCAGCCACGGTTCCAGCACCGCCACGCTGTCGGCATCCAGGCCGTTGATCGCATGCAGGGCGATGCCCTGCATCTCCAGCTCTTCCAGCACCGCCAGCGCATCCTCGCTGTATTCGGTCTGGTCGGCCTTGGTCAGCACAACCACCGGCTCGGCACCGCCACCGCCGACCAGCAGCAGGTAGCGCTCGATGCGACGCGGATTGAAGTCGGCATCCAGGCCACAGACGATGAACACCGTATCGATGTTGGCCGCGATCACCTGCTGGTGGTAATGCTCGCCGGCCGCCCCCCGCTTGATCGAGGTGCGCCGCGGCAGCAACGCCACGATGCGCTTGCCCTCCATCAACACCCAATCGCCCACCGACGCCCGCTCATGGCTGGGAAAC
>JAAIGE0100908968.1_pt1 | contig 87319 bp, 78 predicted proteins | sample 6487951 | NCBI WGS metagenome assembly JAAIGE01 (sample SAMN13974128, study PRJNA590717) | phyllosphere metagenome | biome: tomato field; feature: multiple bacterial spot infested tomato fields; material: tomato leaves; isolation source: leaves from tomato fields | host: Solanum lycopersicum ...
GCCGATGATCTTGCGCTTCTTCTCTGGATCGCTCTCGCCTTCCAGGTTGTTCAGGAACTGCTCTTCGGCGTTGGCGCGGATGACCTTGACGCCCATGTTCTCGGCGAACATGGCCATGACCTGCTCGCCTTCGTGCAGGCGCAGCAGACCATTGTCGACGAAGACGCAGGTCAGTTGATCGCCGATGGCCTTGTGCAGCAAGGCGGCGACTACCGACGAGTCGACGCCGCCGGACAGGCCCAGCAGGACGTTGTCAGTGCCGACCTGGGCACGAATGGTGGCGATGGCGTCGTCAGCGATGTGCGACGGCGTCCACAGGGCTTCGCAGCCGCAGATGTCGAGGATAAAGCGCGACAGGATGCGACCACCCTGCTTGGTGTGGGTCACCTCCGGGTGGAACTGAACGCCGTAGTAGCCGCGGGTGTCGTCGGCCATGCCGGCGATCGGGCAACTCGGGGTGCTGGCCAGGACGTGGAAGCCGTCCGGGATTTCGGTGACCTTGTCGCCGTGGCTCATCCAGACGTCGAGACCGAACACGCCATCGGCGTCAATGTGGTCTTCGATGCCGTCAAGGATGCGGCTCTTGCCGACGACGTCAACGCGGGCATAACCGAACTCGCGCAGGTCGGAACCGGCAACGCGGCCGCCCAGTTGTTCAGCCATGGTCTGCATGCCGTAGCAGATGCCGAAGATCGGAACGTTGAGGTCGAACACGGCCTGCGGCGCGCGCGGGCTGTTGGCTTCGTGTACGGATTCCGGGCCGCCAGCGAGGATGATGCCGCGCGGGGCGAATTCGCGAATCGCTTCGTCGTCCATGTCGAACGGATGCAGTTCGCAGTACACGCCGATTTCACGCACGCGGCGGGCGATCAGCTGGGTGTACTGGGAACCGAAGTCGAGGATCAGGATGCGGTGGGCGTGAATGTCGAGGGCCATGAAGTCAGTCTCGTCTAATGAATCAGAAACAACTCGGGGCTGAAGAACAGCCCCGGTTACTTAACATTTTGCTGGAAGGCTCAACCTACACGGTAGTTTGGCGCTTCCTTGGTGATCTGCACGTCGTGGACATGGGACTCAGCCATGCCGGCGCCGGTGATCCGCACGAACTCTGGCTTGGTGCGCATTTCTTCGATGTTGGCGCTGCCGGTGTAGCCCATCGAGGAACGCAGGCCGCCCATCAGTTGGTGGATGATCGCGCTCAGGGTGCCTTTGTACGGCACACGGCCTTCGATGCCTTCCGGTACGAGCTTCTCGGCGCCTGCCGAAGAGTCCTGGAAGTAACGGTCGGAAGAGCCCTGCGCCTGGGACATAGCGCCCAGCGAACCCATGCCACGGTAAGCCTTGTACGAACGGCCCTGGAACAGTTCGATCTCGCCTGGCGCCTCTTCGGTACCGGCAAACATCGAGCCCATCATCACGCAGGAGGCACCGGCAACGATGGCCTTGGACAGGTCACCGGAGAAACGGATGCCGCCGTCGGCGATCAACGGTACGCCCGTGCCTTCAAGGGCAGCGGCAACGTTGGCGATGGCGCTGATCTGCGGCACGCCGACACCGGCAACGATACGCGTGGTGCAGATGGAGCCTGGGCCGATACCGACCTTGACTGCATCGGCGCCCGCTTCGGCCAGGGCCCTGGCGGCAGCGCCGGTGGCAATGTTGCCGCCGATCACCTGCACTTCAGGGAAGTTCTGCTTGACCCAACGCACGCGGTCGATCACGCCTTTGGAGTGGCCGTGGGCGGTGTCGACCACTACCACGTCAACGCCAGCAGCGACCAGGGCCGAGACGCGGTCACCGGTGTCTTTACCGGTACCGACCGCAGCACCAACGCGCAGACGACCTTGGTCATCCTTGCTGGCCAGCGGGTAAGCCTTGGCTTTTTCGATGTCGTTGACGGTCATCATGCCTTTGAGGGCGAATTTGTCGTCGACGATCAGCACGCGCTCGATGCGGTGCTTGTGCAGCAGTTCGCGTACATCGTTCTTGTCGGCGCCTTCCTTGACGGTGACGAGGCGCTCTTTAGGCGTCATCACTTCGCGGACGGTGACTTCAAGACGGTTCTCGAAACGCACGTCACGGGAAGTGACGATGCCGACCAGGTCGCCATCGTGCAGTACCGGAACGCCGGAGATGTTGTGCATGCGAGTGAGTTCGAACAGGTCACGCACGGTGGCGTCAGCTTCGATGGTGATCGGATCTTTCACCACGCCGGCTTCGTAACGCTTGACCTTGCGCACTTCGGCAGCTTGCTGCTCGATGGTCATGTTCTTGTGGATGATGCCGATGCCGCCTTCCTGAGCCATGGCGATTGCCAAACGGGCTTCGGTGACGGTGTCCATGGCAGCAGAAACCAGGGGAATATTCAGCTCGATGCCACGGGTTAGGCGGGTCTTGAGACTGACTTCGTTAGGAAGCACCTCGGAATAACCGGGCACTAGGAGAATGTCGTCGAATGTCAGAGCTTCTTGGCTGATACGCAGCATCGCGGGGGCTCCCGAGCGGGAAAATGGAAGCGCGCCATTATATACATGCACCCTGCCGGGCTCAATGTAAAACTCTGACAAACTTGGTAATACTGATAGATGGAGAAAACCCGCCGCTTTTTCTGTAGGAGCGAGCTTGCTCGCGAAGGAGGCAAAGGCACCGCGTTAAATCAGACTCACCCCGTTATCGTTGACGATTTTCGCGAGCAAGCTCGCTCCTACAGCTCAACTTTGACCCAGGCAATCTTCTGGTCCAACCAGTCGGCAAACTCGTCGATAAAGCTCTGCTTGAAGCCCGCCTCCGCCCAGTTGTTGAAGATGAAGCCCAGGTTGGAAAACCCGCATTCCTGCAGGAATAGAAAGCCGTTGATGTCGTCTTCATGCCCACACAGCGGGCAAGTGAAGTTATCGGTGTGACCGGGCATCCAGTCTTCCAGGCTTTCAAACAGCGCCTCGCCGACCTCCTTGAGGCACTCCGGGCAGCCGGCTTCTTCGAGAAAACCCTTGGCCGGGGTATAGATGCACCGCTTGTAGATGATCTCCAAACCGTTGACCGGCTCGTTGAATGGCAGCGCCTCGGGGTGCAGCACCACGGCGCGGGCACCATCGGCCAGGGCATAGCCCATGCGGTTGCCGGTGCGGCCGCAAGTGGTGAGCTCTTCCTTGATGATGTTCTTGCGCACCAGCCAGCGCACGATTGCCCGGGCGCGGGGTTCGTGGACGGGTAAGGTGGAGATTTTCGGGACAAGGATGCTTTGGGAGTTCATGGGAGTCCTGCGGTGTGGCTATTGGCGCCATCGCGGGCAAGCCCGGCTCCCACAGTTGATCGCATTCCAATGTGGGAGCCGGGCTTGCCCGCGATGACGCCCGGGAGGACGGCAGCTTAATCCCTGAAAAAATGAGGTCAAGTACTCAAATACCGCCCGATCAACGCAATACCACTGGCCAATACCAGCCAGGTCACCAACCGCACGAACGCCTCACGGGACAGCCGCATCGTCAGCCTGCGCCCACACCACAGCCCCAGGGCCATTGCCGGCAACAGGCAAACCGCCAATATCAATAACGGCCAATCGGCATACACCCCGGCAATCAGGAACAGACTCAAACGCACTACCGTGCTGCAACTGATCAGCGCGCTTTGCGTGGCACGCGCAGCGTCCTTGGGCAAACGGCTATTGAGATAGATCGCATATAAAAAGCCGCCACTGCCAAATAGCGCACCAAACAGGCCCCCCACAGTGCCCATGGGAATCGACCACCACGCCGCCAGCTGAGTCGGCCGTGCTTTCACCGCCAGGCTGTAAATCGCGTAGGCGCTGATAAACAGCCCCATCAACAACAGCAACAGGTCCGAATGCAGGTTGAGCAAAAACACCACCCCCAGGGTGCAGCCGATGGCCATGCAGGGCAGCAACCGCAACAGTTCCGGCTTGTTCACATCGCGCCGGGTTTGCAACAGGCCGCCAAACGCCGCGACAAAGTCCAGAAGCACCAGCAACGGGATGATCTTCGACAGCGGCATGAATAAAATCAGGATCGGCCCCGCCACCAGCGCGGTGCCGAACCCGGCAATGCCGAACACGATGTAAGCCACCGTCACGCCCAGGCCGATCACCAGCCAATCAACACCGCCGAACGACCACTGGCTCATCAGCTCAACCGGGCTCATGACTTATTCCTTCTATTTCAGATGCCACTCACTTTAGCCATCGACGAGCGTTGCGACTAATATCTTCAAAGCTTACTACCCATCTCAAAAAGGCATGACTTGTGATCTCCACTCGCCAACTGCGTTATTTCGTCGAAATCGCCGACAGCGGCAGCTTCAGTGCCGCGGCCGAACGTCTGTTCGTGGCGCAATCGGCGTTGAGTCGGCAGATCAAGGCGCTGGAATCCCACCTGCAAACCCCGCTGTTCGAACGCACTGCACGCCAGCCACGGCTGACGGCCGCCGGCGAAGCCTTCTACCCACGGGCGCGCAACCTGCTGAGTGAGTTGCTCAAGGCCAGCGACCTGGCGACGCAAGTGGGCCACGGCCAACTCGGCACTCTGCGCCTGAGCCACTCGAGCACCGTGCCGATGAGCGGCGCGTTACTGCAAGGCATCAGCACGTGGCTGGAGCGCTGTCCGGGTGTGTCGATGGATATCGTCAAGCTCTCCTCCGAAGCCCAACTGGAAGAAATCGCCGAGGGGCGCCTGGACGTCGGCCTGCTGCGGTTGCCGGTGTTGCGCCAGCGCGAAGGCGTGCGCGTGGTGCCTTTGTACACCGAGCCGTTGGCGCTGGCAGTGCCGACGGGTCACCCGTTGGCACGTGGCAACGCAGCGGTCGAATTAATGCGACTCAAGAACGAGGCGTTTATTTCGATCCCCCACCCTCAGCGCGGCGGGCTGAGTTATCTGTCAGCCGAATTGTGCATGCGTGCTGGGTTTTTCCCCAAGGCGGCGCGGGTGATGTCGCGCAAGACCACGCAGTTGCAATTGATCCAGGCCGGTTTCGGTATTGCCCTGTTACCAAAATCCATGCAGGACATTGCCCCGCCCCATGTGCATTTTTTGCCCTTGGCCGACCCGGACTGCCACAGCACCGTAGCCCTGGCCTGCGCGCAAGCGCCAAACGCGCTGGTGGAGCAATTCTGTCAAACCCTGCACGAATGCCTATAAACTGCCGCCCATGATTAAAGATCCTTTTGCCCGCTTGGGCCTGGACCGCGAAGTCCTGACTGTCAGCCAGCTCAACGGCCGTGCGCGGGTGTTGCTGGAAGACGTATTCACCAATATCTGGGTGGAAGGCGAGATCTCCAACCTCGCCCGCCCGGCTTCCGGCCATGTGTATTTCACGCTCAAGGACAGTGGCGCCCAGGTGCGTTGCGCGCTGTTTCGCAATAACGCGGCGCGGGTACGCCAGGCGTTGAAGGACGGCCTGGCGGTGAAGGTGCGTGGCAAGGTCTCGTTGTTCGAGGGCCGTGGCGATTACCAACTGATCCTCGACACCGTGGAGCCGGCCGGTGATGGTGCGCTGCGCCTGGCCTTCGATGCACTGAAGGAAAAGCTCAGCGCCGAAGGCCTGTTCAGTGCCGAACGCAAAGTGGCACTGCCGGCGCACCCTCGGCGCATTGGCATTATCAGCTCGCCGACCGGCGCGGTGATTCGCGACATCATCAGCGTGTTCAGCCGGCGTGCGCCGAACATTGAACTGACCCTGATTCCCACAGCTGTGCAAGGCCGCGAAGCGATCGCGCAGATTGTGCGGGCGCTGAAACTCGCCGACGCACGCGGTTTCGACGCGCTGATCCTGGCCCGTGGCGGCGGCTCCCTGGAAGACCTCTGGTGTTTCAACGAAGAAGCCGTGGCCCGCGCAATCGATGCCTGCGTTACCCCTATCGTCAGTGCCGTCGGCCATGAGACCGATGTGTCCATCAGCGACTTCGTGGCGGACGTCCGCGCCCCTACCCCCTCCGCCGCCGCTGAGTTGCTCGCCCCGGACGCCAGCCACCTGGTGCGCCAGGTAGAGAACCTGCAGCGCCGCCTGGTGATGCTGATGCGCAACCGCCTGAGCCACAGCCGCCTGCGCCTGGAAGGCATGGCCCGCCGCTTGCGTCACCCTGGTGAGCGCTTGCGCCAACAGGCCCAGCGCCTGGATGACCTGGACATGCGCTTGCGCCGTGCGTTTGAGCGCAGCCTCAATACCCGTCGCGAGCGCTTGATCCGCCTGGAAACCCGCCTCGCCGGCCAGCACCCGGGCCGTCAACTGGCCCTCTTGCGCCAACGCCTGGACAGCCTCGCCGAACGCCTGCCCCGCGCCATGCGCGAAGGTCTCAAGGCGCGGCGCCTGCAACTGCAGAGCCAGGTGCAGACGTTGCAGGTGGTCAGCCCGCTGGCAACCCTGGGCCGTGGCTACAGCATCCTGTTGGACGAGCGCGGCCAGGCGATTCGCAACGCCGCACAAACCCACACCGGCCAGCGCCTCACCGCGCGCCTGGGTGAAGGCCAATTGCAAGTGCGGGTGGAAGACAACCACCTGACACCCGTCACCCTTTCATTATTGGATTGATCGATGCCACGCCTACTGAGCCTGTTGATGCTGTTGTGCCTCACGTTTAACGCCCACGCCGACAGCTACATCACGCGAACCCTGAACAAACCGGTGCCTGGCGGCGTGGCCGTCGTCGAACTAGGCCCTTCGGCCACAGCGCCGAAAGCCACCTACCAGGGCAAGCCGGTGCTGGTGGTCAAGGAGCAGGACAACTGGCTGGCGATTGTCGGCATCCCGTTGACGGTCAAGCCCGGTAACGAGCGCATCAGCAGCGGTGGGCGCAACCTGCCGTTTATCGTCGGCTACAAGAAGTACCCGGAACAGCGCATCACCTTGAAAAACAAAAGCCAGGTCAACCCCGACCCGGCCCAGCTCAAGCGCATCGAAAATGAGCTGGCCGTGCAGATCAAGGCTTACCGCAGTTTCAGCCCGAACCTGCCGAGCAACCTGGTACTGGATAAACCGGTGAACGGGCCGCTGTCGAGCAAGTTTGGCGTGCGGCGCTTCTTCAACGGTGAAGAGCGCAACCCGCACTCGGGCCTGGACTTCGCGGTGCCGGCCGGTACGCCGATCAAGACGCCTGCGAACGGCAAGGTGATGCTGGTGGGCAATTACTTCTTCAACGGCAACACGGTGTTCGTCGACCATGGCCAGGGCTTTATCAGCATGTTCTGCCATATGTCCAAGATCGACGTGAAGGTGGGCCAGCAACTGGTACGCGGCGCAGTGGTGGGCAAGGTCGGCTCGACAGGCCGTGCGACCGGGCCGCATATGCACTGGAACATCAGCCTCAACGATGCCCGGGTAGACCCGGCGATATTCATCGGCGCGTTTCAACCCTGATTTTTATCCAATGCCCTGACATAGGGCATACCTCTTTCCTTACATTTGCAGCCGGAACCAACCGACCACACCCCATCACTTACCTGGCGACTTACAAGGACCGTAACGACACCATTTCCATTAAGTGATGAGGTTGTTTCTATGCTTGCGCCAGCCAGTTCTACAGTCCAAAACCCTTTGGATCAGCATCAACCCTTTCCCCAACCTGCCGGAACACCGACACCCCAGCTAGAAAAAAGCCAGGCCGCCCCGTTCGTAGCGTCTTCAACCTACGCACCAGACGATTTGCCCGTACCCGATTCGCCAAGTACGCCACCTGCCGCCGTCACACCTCCACGCAATAGCAGCCTCATAGAGCAACACAACGAAGCCGCCCATGCGATACAGCAGCTCTACAAAGAGCAACCGAACTTCAAGACTTTCCTGCAGCAACAACTGGCCACACTGTTTCCTGACCAGCCCCACCTCAATGTTGCAGACCTCACCTTCAAGCGTTGGGGCAAGCAAAACGATGGCAGTATAAAAACGCTGTCGGTAGAACCCTTTCTCGACGCACTGCATAAAGAAATCCAGGAACAGCTGCGTAACCCTGGAAAAAAAGCAGACGAAGGCAACAAGGTATACGGAGATTTTTTCACCCGGGGCAGTACCGGTGTGCCGCCCACCCTGGTTACCCCTTCGCACTCATTGCACACGATTGCCCAGCGCATCGTCCAATACGCGACCACGCAACAGAAGTTCTGGACCACGCCTCGCCAAAGCCCGCACAACCCGCACGTGCGAACCACACCACAGAACGAACTGTTGGCCTTGTACAAGCAGCAACTGGCAACCGTGGCCGCAGCGCGCGCCAACGATGGCACCTTAAGCCCGGCCAGCAAACAACTGATCGACACGGCGCTGCAATACCCCACCTTGGCCGCGCGGGAAAATGCCTTTGCTGACGGTGCCCGCCCTGGGGTGTACCCACTCACCGTGGATGACGGTACTGAACGGGGTGCACTGCTGGCGGGGACCTTCCTCATCACCCAGACCGACGGCTCCTTCGCGACTGAGCCCGCATGGCCTAAAGGTCGGTCCTTGGCGCTCGACGACAGCCACGGCCCGGTGGTTCTGTATACCCCCAGTAAAGGGTTCGAGGAGTTCGCCACACCCGCCCAAGCCCGCGAAGCATTGGCCAAGCGCCTTGATGACGGTGGAGTAGAGGCCGAACTGTTGTTGCAAACGCTGCCGTTGGCGCTGCAAAACCGAACAGAACAGCCCTCGGGAGATGACCTGACATGGCGCGTTGAGCCTGTGGCTGCGGAGGTACTGGCAGAGGGCATTCCGTGGATGCTCAAGCGCCAGCAAGAGGAAATCAATAAACAGCTCATCCAGACACTGACAGCCACTACACCAGCCAACCCACTGACAGACCCGACGTCAGCCCAAGCCATAGATGACGCCGCCGACTGGTCGTACCAGCTCGACAGCACCAATGCCCTGTTGGCTTACAACGCCAAGTTGATCGAAAAACAACAACCGCAGTGGTTGAAAAACCTGACCCCGGCTCAAGAAGCCATCTTCCTGAAACTGGAGCAGTGGGAGAAAAAGAGCACTGACGCGTTACTGCCCCTGCTTGAAAAAATCCCGTCCCTGTCGGACTTCGCTCGCAACAGGATGAACGAGGCTATCAGGAAGCTGTACCCCACTGCGCAGATTGATGCCGATAAATTAACGGTGAACATAGACCAAACCACAACCCGGGACAATTCGACCAACTTCGTCCTAGCGGACGTGGCCATGTCAATAATGGGTAACCGCGTAACGACCTCGTCAGAACAAAAACAGCTTTCACTGACGGATCTGGCGCTGAAAAACCCCACCGGTTTTCTTCCAAGAAGTATTCAGAAAAAAACCACTATCACACTGACACTGCCGTTGATTGACACCCAGGGCAACCCGATTCGCGATAGCCGTGGCAAGCCGATCATACTCAATGATGAACAGCTAAAAGCCTTGATCAAGGCTGCAGATGTGGGAGGCGAATACGACAAGCTGCTTAAAAAAGAACTGGCACCTGATGCCCCTTCACCTCTACGGGAGGCGTGGAAAACCAACCTGAGCGATGCCATGGAGAAAGACGCCTTTCTCGCAGAGCGAGACCCTACGGCCTATACAGAGCAGGCCGCCGAAGACAAGAACAGCAAACGCGCAGCGCAATGGGTTACGGCAATCCTGGACCACCCCAACCCCGCCAACCGCCCCAAAGTCGATGGCCAGAACATTATCGCCAATGCCCTGTACGACTACGGACAGCCGGTTCATGGAGTGATGGTGATTGGCAACAAGGTCGATTCTTCATTGGTGCTCTACACGCCCAAGGCGCCCGACGGCATCGCGTTTCGCGAAGTTGCGGACCAGAAGGCAATGGACGCCTTATTGAAAAAAGACGCGTGGAAAGCCTATGTCGCGGACAGAAAATCACCGGTCAAGAAAGATGATGTAGCTGAATTCGACGAGGTCGTCAGGGATATCCCCAACAATCCATTCACCGCCCTGGCGCCCGATAAAGTCCTGGACATAGCCGACAAAAGTACAAAGGTCATGCTCGGTGGCTCTTCACTCAAACCAATAAGGGGCAATGTCCAGGATCACCTGTACCAGCAAAACGTTCAGATGATCGTCGACAAGGCAGACCATCAATCCGTCAGCAGTGCAGAAGTGGCCAAGCAATCGTTCATCAATAAGGCCACGTTTGGCGTCGAAGTGGGAATGGTATTCCTGGATTTTTTGCCAGGTGCCGGCAAGGTCGCAAGCACCACTACTCATCTGAGCAAAGCCGCTTTAATCGCTTTGCGCGCCAACAGAAAACTGTTGCCCAAGCTCATGAAAAATCCCGGCCTGGCGCAGACGCTTTATATTGATTTCCTACTGGCTACAACCGGTATCAAAGGTGTGCGTGCAGGGCCACTAAGGCCTGTCTTCAGACAGTCGACAACGGCACGCGCGCCTGCGCCACGTCAAGTGACCGGCACCTCGACGGGAACCCCGCCCAGCACACCGCCAGCCACCGCCTCTACCAGCGGTGGCTTGACCACCGTCGCCACCCCGGTCGCCCGGCCAACCCGCGACCTGAGCGCCTACACGGTGCCGAATGAGGTCATCACCGGTCGCCCGTTAAGGCCCGACGGCACGTACAACGTGGGGGACAACTGGTACGTGCGCTTTACCGACAGTACCGGAGAAAACCGGGTTTACCAGATCGACTCGGCATTCCACGCTCGCAGCGGGCAAGTCAATATCATTGATCCGAATGCCCCTGCGACGGCGTCCAGAAGCAGCAGGACGGTGGCCTCCCTGCAATCGGCGGGCAATGGCGAATGGCGCATCAATCAACTGCCTGGTGGCAGGCGGCATAGGAAAAATCACATTCAACAACACTGGAATATAAATTTCGTCGATTACCTGATCGTAGGCCTACCTGATTCAAGCACCCAACCATGCTACAGGCGCATGGCGATACGCTGGTTCAGAGAAGGGATGACTGAATCTTATGCCAATCATGCCGTCGCACCGATACCTCGCCCGAACATGCCGGCTCTGACGCCTGACGCCTCTCCCGGCGAAATGACACGTGAACTGCTGCGCGTCTCGGACGGTATCGTATTTGGAGAGAAGCACGATCAGATTTCCACCAACGTCATGCTGATAAAGAACATGCAGGGTTACGCAGATTCAGGCGTCACGACCCTGTACCTGGAGGGGGCCTACTGGAATAGCGCCAGCGGGGTGGGTGGGGTATGGCAGACGCCCGCTGATGCGAAAAAGTATGAACGCGGTACGCCTACACGCGATGACGTGCTCGCTGCCGCGCAACAACATGGTATTAAAATCGTAGGTCTCGAACATGAACATATGACGATGCACATAACCCGAACGCCCATAGGTGAAGCAGGTAACGCGGCGCACACCACTGACCGGCTGCGTGAGTTCAATTACTTTGCCAGCAAGATTATTCAGCAGACCCCCCCTGGGGAAAAGTGGATCGCCGTAGTGGGAAGAAGGCACATGAACACCACCCAGGGCGTCCCCGGCATCGCTGAGCAAACCGGGGCCGTCAGCGTAGGCGTGTATGACGCACCGCAAGGCGCCAGCAGTAATGCCGTCAAAAACACCGGCTCGCGTCCGGCACCTGAAGAAAAGTTCGCCGCCGATGCAACGGTGGGGGACTACCAAGTCCACCAGAACGTCGACCCCTACCTCAAAACGTCTTGATCAACCTGACGACGGTGCGCTGACTGAATCAGCGCGCCACGCCACACACCTGCCCGCCTTTACCACCGCCCCCTCAATCAAGGGCGGTGACTTCGAAGCAAGCTGTTGCACACCTCTTACAGTTGCGACAGGAACCATCCGACATTCACCACCCACCTATTCCACAACTTACACGGAGCGTAATGAGCATGACCTGACCAATGGAAATCCGAAACTTGTGAGACTCGCTCTATGTACTCTCTGACCCAAGCCTTGGCAGCACGACACGCACACCAAATCCTGACCGATTCTGCGGTTCCCGCATCCCCCGCTCTTCCCACGCCTTCTAGTACGACACAAGCGCTTGCTCGCGCTTCAACCTACGCCCCCGACACTCCCCCCGTCCCCACTTCGCCCGGCATAGCCAGCGCGCAAATGCGTTACCCCCACTTGGAGAAACATTTCAAACCCAGCAAACAATTAGCCTACACCGTTGAACACGCCCTCCTGACGGAGGACATGCAGCGCCTGCACAACCAACAGCCAAGCTTCAAAGCCTTCATACAGGCGCAACTCGAGGAAGCATTCCCCGCCGTCCGGCCTCTGGACGCCGAGACAATGAGCATCAATCGTTACCGCATTAACGGCAATGAGGTGTCACTGGAGTCATCCGAACCGCTAATGACCGCCCTGGCCAGGAGGGTCCAAGACATTCTGGCTAATCCCGACAAACTGATCAGCCCTGAGCGCGACATACACACCCAATTCACTCATCGCACCAGCCTGGACGACGATCTGGCACTGCCCGCCGCCACCACGAGCACCTTGCAAACCATCGCGCGTAGCATCGCCACGCAGTACCCACAAGCAATTGAACGCTATTGGAACACCGCCAGCCCGGTGCATGAAGACCCGAGCAAGCACGAGTCGCCATTGAATCAGCTGTTGACCCTGCACAAACGCCAATTGTCGATCCTGGCAGCCTTGCGTGTCAGCGATCAAACCCTCAGTACAGAAAGCAAAGCACTGATCGACGACGCGCTGCGATACCCCACGTTGGATGCCCGCGAGAAAAACTTCGCCGATGGTGATCGACTGGGTGTGTACCCCATCACGGTCGATGACAAAACCGAACGCGGCGCGATGCTGGCGGGCGCGTTTCTTATCACCAAAAACGACGGCTCACAGGCCCTGCCGCCTACCTGGCCGAATGGGCGCACCCTTGAACTCAACGACACCCATGGCCCCGTCGTGCTGTACACACCCGGCGAAGGATTCGAAGAGTTTGCAACGCCCGCCCAGGCACGTCAGGCACTGGCCGAGCGACTGGATCAAGGCGGCACCGCGGCCCAGCTATTGCTACAAACCCTGCCACCGGCCCTGCAAAACCGGGCTGACGGTTTCTCCGGCGATGACCTGATGCGCAGCGCCTCGCCATCGTCCGGGGATGTGTTGGCAGAAGCCGTGGCTTGGATGGTCAGGCGCCAGCAAGCAGAAACCAAGGCAGGTTTGGACAACGCATTGGCCCCAGGCAGCACCACCAGCCCTTTGCTCGACAACGCCTCAGCCCAAGGCATCGATCACGCGGCTGACTGGTCGTATCTGCTCGATGGCAGCAATGCGATGCTGGCCCGGGATGCGAGACTGACTGACAAAAACCAACCGCAATGGTTGAAGAACCTGTCTGCGGCTCAAGAAGCGGTGTTTTTGCATTTGGAGCGTGTGCAAGAGAAAAGCCTGGAGACACTGGCGCCACTGCTCGCAAAAATCCCGTCCCTGGCAGACTTCTCACGGGACAGACTGAATGCGGCCATCAAGAAGCAGTACCCGTACGCTGCGGTCGATGCTGACCAATTAAAGGTACAGATACGCACCCGCACCGGCATTCAGGGTGGGCGTGGGACTGGTCAGCCGCTTTATGACAAACAGCACTCCGTCTCGCTGACCGACCTGGCGCTGGACAATCCCAGTGGTTTTCCAGCCATCGAGAGGGGCACGTTTACCGATGTAAAAATGACCTTGGCATTGCTCGACACGCAAGGCAGGCCCGTCCTGGACGTGGCTGGCAAGCCGGTGATCCTGGACACCGACGCGCTTAAAAAGCTGGTCAATACCGTCGATGTCGGCGGCGAATACACCAAGCTGCTCAAACAGGAGATGGCCCCTGACACCGAGGTTGGCAGCGCCGCGCAATTGCGTACCGCCTGGAAAGCCAACCTGGAAGACGCGATGACCAAGGAGGCGTTTTTATCAGAACTCAACCCCGACGCTTACACGGAAAAAGCCCAGCAAGACACTAGCACCAAGCGTGCGGTGCAGTGGGTTGATGCGGTAGTGGACCACCCCAATCCCGTCACGCGCCCCCACGTGGATGGAAAAAACATCGTGGCCAACAGCCTTGTCCACCGTGGGTTGGCGGTGCAAGGCGTGATGGTGTTCGGCAATCAGACGGACTCGGCATTGGTGCTTTACACCCCCAAGGCTCCCGACGGCATCACCTTTCGCGAAGTGGCGGACCACAAAGCCCTGGATGCCCTGCTGGCTAAAGGTGAGTGGGCATCCTATATCGCAAAAAGAAAATCACCCGTCAGTAAAGATGACATCGCGCAATTCAAGGAAGCCCTTAAAGAAAAGGCATACAACCCTCTGACGCTGATCTCCCCTGAACTGATCATTTCATCGGTCAAGCTACTGGGCAGTGCGATCAGCCTGAAGCCGATCGAAGGCGATGTTCAGGAACACCTGTACACACAACACATACAGATGGTGCTCGACCGAGCGGATCATCAATCGGTAAGCAGCGAGGAAGTGGCGAAGCAATCCACCCTCAACAAAATCGAGTTCGGCCTCGAAGTGGCCTTGATCTTCGCGGACCTGATACCCGTGATCGGTAAAGGGGTGTCCTCAGGTGTTCGACTGGGTAAAGCCGGTGTGACTGCGCTGCGCGCCAATAGCAAGATCTTGCCGCACTTGATCAGAAAACCTGGCTTGGCGCGCACGATCTACAGTGACTTCAGCCTGGCTGCCACCGGCATCTCCAATCTTCGTGCGGCCCCCATGCGACCGGTATTCAGAGCCACCGGCCAAGCCGGCCCGCTTGTGGCACGCTCGGGCCCCAGAGCGCTGCCGGCGCCCGCCATCCCTCCCACGGCAGTCGCCTCCACCAGCAGCGGCGTCACCACCGTCGCCACGCGCCCCTCGACCACCGTCGCCGTGCCAAACCGCGACCTGAGTGCTTACGCCGTAGCCGACGACGTCATCCGTGGGGCGCACCTAGGGTCCAACGGCACCTATAACGTCGGTGGTAATTGGTATATACGGTACACCGACGTTACCGGAGAAAACCGGGTTTATCAGATCCACTCAGCGTTCCACGCCTCCAGCGGGCGGGTCGATATCATCAACCCCAATGCCCCGGCGACGGCTTCCAGAAGCGAGAGGACAGTGGCGTTTCTGCAATCGGCAGGAAATGGTGAATGGCGGCTCAATCAGATGACGGGTGGCGTTCAACCAGGCAATGCTCTGCCCCAAGCCCCTGAACGATATATGGATAGAGTGCTCTCGGGGGCAGCTGCCGATGACTTTGTAAACCCAACGGATGCGACAGTCAGAACTATCCGCAGATGGCACAGGCGCGATATGAAGGCCCACTACAAAAAACTCCGAAAAGCAGGAGCGACTCAACGGCCTTCCGTACCTGCACTGACGTCCAAGAGCACCTCACCGAAAACGGCCATTGAGAATATTCTTTCTCAACCGGGAGTACGCGGCATCGTAATCGGTGAATCACACAATGACCCTGCACCTTTTCAACTGCTGATTGATCAGATGCAAACTTTCGCCAATAGCGGTGTGACCACCATTTACCTTGAAGGCGCCCCGTTTATTGAAGGCTCTTCGAGATTAAATGCTTCGGCGTTAACAGAGGCTCATGCTCAATACCTGTCACCTCGCCACTATGACCCCGAATATACGGGCGGCCCCACGATGCTGGACGTCATCATCGAAGCCGGGAAACACGACATTAACGTCATAGGGCTCGAGCACTACGAATTGACCCTGCACTCCGGGAAGGCCGCCGCATGGAGAGCCCACCCCGGTTACCTGAACGAACGCCTTCCAGAGTTCAACTATTACGCGTCACAAATCATCCAGAAAACCCCACCTTGGGAAAGATTCGTGAGCGTTGTGGGTAGCGCGCATATGAATAATTTTGTGGGTGTGCCGGGTATCGCGGAACAGACCGGAGCGGTCGGGATATCCGTATCATCCGCCTTGAAAGGCACCTCAAGCCGAGTTCGTCAGCCTCCCCATACCAAGCCTGCCCCGATCAAACTCACGCGGGGCGGCAACTTTCGACCCGTGGGAGACGTGAACATCGAATACAACATAGATGGCCTGCTCGTCTGAGGGCTCCTTGCAAACACCACCACGCAGCCTTTGGGCTGCGTGGACCACTATTGCTTACAAAAAACCAAACAGAGAATAAATATTAGAAAACCTGCAAATACCAACAATAAAAAACCAACAAAGCAGGAAAAAATAGAAGTTATACCAATTTTTTTTCGATGCTTGCCATCCCTCAGTCTCGCGGTTAGGGTTGACTGCATGAAAACCTCTCACACCCTCATTCAGCTCCGCCAGCACCGCAGCCTGTGCCTCGTCAGCGCACGACTGCCAGGCTGAATCGATCTGCCTCGTCTTCACGTTTTATCCCCAATAACAGTGCTACGGCAGGCCGCCTTTTTTCGGCCCCTACAACCAAGGATTTCCCGATGAGCATGCTCAAAGACCCGTCTTCGAAATACCGCGCGTTCCCGACCATCGACATCCCGGACCGTACCTGGCCGTCGAAAACCATTACCCAAGCGCCGATCTGGTGCAGCTCCGACCTGCGTGATGGCAACCAGTCGCTGATCGAGCCAATGGACGCGGTGAAAAAGCTGCGCTTCTGGAAGACCCTCGTAGCCGTTGGCGTGAAGGAAATCGAAGCCTCGTTCCCGGCCGCTTCGCAAACCGACTTCGACTTTGTGCGCACCCTGATCGAAGACAACCACATCCCCGAGGACACCACCATCCAGGTGCTGACCCAGGGCCGTGAAGACTTGATCGCACGCACCTTTGAATCCCTGCGCGGCGCCAAGAAAGCCATTGTGCATTTGTACAACGCCACCTCGCCGTCGTTCCGCCGCATCGTGTTCAACCAGGACAAGGACGGCATCAAGGCCATCGCAGTCAACGCGGCCAAGCTGTTCGTCAAGTACGCTGCCCAGCAGCCGGAAACCCAGTGGACCTTTGAATACTCCCCAGAGACGTTCAGCGCCACTGAGCTGGAGTTCGCCAAGGAAGTCTGCGACGCGGTGATCGAGGTGTGGAACCCGACGCCTGAGCACAAGATGATCCTCAACCTGCCCGCCACGGTTGAATGCGCCACCCCTAACATCTACGCCGACCAGATCGAGTGGTTCGGTCGCCATATCAACCGTCGTGACAGCGTGATCATCAGCCTGCACACCCACAATGACCGCGGCACTGGCGTGGCGGCCACCGAGTTGGGCCTGATGGCCGGCGCCGACCGTGTGGAAGGCTGCCTGTTTGGCAACGGCGAGCGTACCGGTAACGTCGATCTGGTCACCGTGGCGCTGAACATGTACACCCAGGGCCTGGACCCGCAGTTGGACTTCTCCGACATTGACGGCGTGCGCAAAGTGGTCGAGGAGTGCAACCAGATCCAGGTGCATCCACGTCACCCGTATGTCGGCGACCTGGTGCATACCGCGTTCTCCGGCTCGCACCAGGACGCGATCCGTAAAGGCTTCTCCCAGCAGAAAGACGATGCCTTGTGGGAAGTGCCGTACTTGCCGATCGACCCGGCGGATATTGGCCGCAGCTACGAGGCGGTGATCCGCGTGAACAGCCAGTCGGGCAAGGGCGGCATCGCCTACCTGCTGGAGCAGGAATACGACATCAGCTTGCCGCGTCGCATGCAGATCGAGTTCAGCCAGGTGGTGCAGGCCGAAACCGACCGCGTGGGCCTGGAGATGACCGCGCCACAGATCTACGCCTTGCTGCAGCGTGAATACCTGCAAGCCAACACGCCGTATGCGTTGGTCAGCCACCGCCTGCAGGAAGAGAACGGCAACAGTTTTGTCGAGGTGGAGGTCTCCGGCAAAGGCCAGGGCGAAACCAACCTGCACTGGAAAGGCAAAGGCAACGGTGCGTTGGAAGCCTTGGTGGCCGGCTTGCCGATTGGCGTTGAAATCATGGACTACAACGAGCACGCGATTGGTGCGGGTACCAATGCCAAGGCGGCGGCTTACATTGAGCTGCGCGTGAACGGCGAACGCCCGGTGCATGGTGTGGGGATCGATGAAAACATCACCACGGCCAGCTTCAAGGCGCTGTTCAGTGCGCTGAACCGTTCGTTGAGCCAGTTGGAAGCCAAAGCGGCGTAACTTTATCGCAGCAATGCAAAAGGCCCCTGGGTGAGAATCCAGGGGCCTTTTTTTGCTTTAAATGTTGGGTGATGCTGATGGACTCTTCGCGAGCAAGCCCGCTCCCACATTTAAACCGTATTCCTGCAGGATAAACGCGGTCAACATGTGGGAGCGGGCTTGCTCGCGAAAGCGGTCTTTCAGACAAACTGAAAGCTATCGGCATCCAGATTCGCCGGGAACCTCGTACGGTAAGCCGCCAGCTCCGCCGCATCCAGGATCACCTGAAACACCCCATCCGCCTCCCCTGCACTCAGCAACGTCTCACCCTGGAAATCCAGCACCTGGCTATCGCCGGTGTAGGCAAAGCCCTTGCCGTCGGTGCCTACACGATTCACCGCCGCCACATAGCACAGGTTTTCAATCGCCCGTGCCGGCAACAGCCGATTCCAATGCTGACGCCGAGCACCCGGCCAGTTGGCGGTGTACAGCAGCAGGTCCGTATCCTGGGCGTCGCGGCTCCACACCGGGAAGCGCAGGTCATAGCAGATCAACGGGCGAATGCGCCAACCCTTCAATTCGAACTGTACCTGGCGTTCACCTGGGGTGTAGTGGTCATGTTCACCGGCCATGCGGAACAGGTGGCGCTTGTCGTAATGCAACACCTCGTCATCCGGCCGCGCCCACAGCAGGCGGTTGCGGTGGCTGCCATCGGCGGCCTGGATGATCACACTGCCCGTTATCACGGCCTGATACTTTGCCGCTTGGGCCTGGAGCCAATGATGGGTGGGGCCGTTTTCCGGCTCGGCGAGGGCTTCTGATTCCATGGAAAACCCTGTGGTGAACATCTCCGGCAGCACGATCAAGTCGGCGCCTTTGGCCTGCTCCAGCAGCAACTCAAAGTGTTCGAAATTGGCCTGGCGGTCATGCCAGGCCAGGCTCGTCTGCACCAGGGCAATGTTCAGATTCGGCAATGTACTCAGATCACGCATAGTTTTTGCGCCGCATGTCGCAGCGTCTCCTCGCGTTTGGCAAAGCACAGGCGCACCAGGCGCTGGCCTTGGGGTGGGTGCTGGTAGAACACCGAAACCGGAATGGTCGCCACGCCATGTTCGCGGGTCATCCACAGGGACATGGCCACGTCATCCAGGTCTGGGCGAATCTGCGAGTAATCCACCAGTTGGAAGTAAGTGCCGGTCACCCGGGTGAAGCTCAAGCGCGATGGCGCCAACAGGTCGCAGAACAAGTCCCGCTTGGCCTGATAGAAGGCCGGCAGTTCTTCGACATGTTCCGGGTGTTCGGCCATGAAGTCCGCCAAAGCGTACTGCAAGGGGGTGACGCCGCAGAAGTTGACATATTGATGCACCTTGCGCAGTTCGGCGCTAAGGGCCGGTGGCGCGACCACATAGCCTGTCTTCCAGCCTGTGACGTGATAGGTCTTGCCGAATGAGCTGACCACGAACGCGCGCTGATACAGCTCCTCATGGGCCAATACACTGACATGGGGCACACCGTCGAACACCAGGTGCTCGTAGACCTCATCGCTGACCAGGTAGATATCGCGGTCGCGGATCAGTTCGGCCAACTGGTCCAGCTCGGCACGGCTGATCAAGGCGCCGGTGGGGTTGTGCGGGCTATTGAGGATGATCATGCGCGTACGCGGTGAAAGCGCCGCCTTGAGTTTCTCGAAGTCCAGGGCGAAGCCTTGCAGGCTCAGTTGCACATGCACGCAACGACCACCGGCCAGTTCAACCGAAGGCTCGTAGCTGTCGTAGCTGGGGTCGAATACGATGACTTCATCGCCGCTGCGAATCACCGCCTGGATCGCGCAGAAGATCGCTTCGGTGGCACCAGGCGTGATGGTCACTTCAGTGTCGGCATTGACTGTGGCGCCATAGCTGCGGGCAATCTTGGCCGCCACTTGCTGGCGCAGCGCCGGCAGGCCAGTCATGGGGGCGTACTGGTTATGGCCGAGGGCGATGTGCTTGCCCACTGCATCGAGCAAACCCTGCGGGCCATTGAAATCGGGAAAACCCTGGGACAGGTTGAGCGCGCCGGTTTCGGCGGCAAGTTGCGACATGGTGGTGAAAATGGTCGTGCCGACGTTTGGCAGCTTACTGGTGATCATCAAAAGCCCCTGCAGGTGAGCCTCAAGTTTTAAGCTGCCTATTGCATCGGGTCAAGGCACAAACGGTCGCGCATAAAAAAGGGCTCCAAAGGAGCCCTTTTTTGCAGCGTGTCGCTTACCACTCAAAGCTGCCGTTATTTCTTGTCACGGCGCTTCTTGTCGGCCTTCTTGTGGTGAGTCATCAAACGACGCTTCTTGTTCACCTGACGGTCGGTCAGTGTGTTCTTGTTGCCTTCGTATGGGTTATCGCCACCTTTGAACTCGATACGGATCGGCGTACCGACCAGCTTCAAGACACGGCGGTAGGTGTTTTCCAGGTAACGCACGTAGGACTTGGGCACCTTCTCGATCTGGTTACCGTGAATCACGATAATCGGCGGGTTGGCACCACCCAAGTGGGCGTAACGCAGTTTGATTCGGCGGTTGTTGACCATCGGCGGTGCGTGCTCGCCCACCGCGTCTTCCAGGATCTGGGTGAGACGGTTGGTCGGCCAGCGGGTGACCGCAGACTTGAACGAGTTCTGTACGGACGCGTAGAGGTTGCCCACGCCAGTGCCGTGCAGTGCCGAGATGAAGTGGATATCGGCGAATTCGACGAAGAACAAGCGGCGTTGCAGCTCGATCTTGACGAAATCGCGCTCGCTCGGCGTCATGCCGTCCCACTTGTTGATCGCGATCACCAGCGCGCGACCGGCTTCCAAGGCAAAGCCCAGCAAGTTGAGGTCGTGGTCCACCACGCCTTCGCGGGCGTCCATCACGAAGATCACCACGTTGGCGTCTTTGATGGCTTGCAGGGTTTTGACCACGGAGAATTTTTCAACTTCTTCGTGGATCTTACCGCGCTTGCGCACACCGGCCGTGTCGATCAGCGTGTACTTTTCCTCGTTGCGTTCGAACGGGATATAGATGCTGTCGCGGGTGGTACCGGGCTGGTCGTAGACGATAACGCGGTCTTCACCGAGCATACGGTTGACCAGGGTCGACTTGCCGACGTTCGGACGGCCAATGATGGCGATCTTGATACCGTCTTTTTCGCTCGGGCCTGGAATGCGCTTGGCTTCCTCGCCCTCTGCAACGATCTCTTCTTCGCCTTCTTCTTCCTCGACGTCATCCTTTGGGAAGTCGCGCAGGGCGATTTCCAGCATCTGGGTGATGCCACGACCGTGAGCACCGGCGACGGGGATCGCGTCGCCCAGGCCCATCGGGCTGAATTCGGCACGGGCCGCCTCAGGATCGATGTTGTCGATCTTGTTGGCGACCAGATAGGAACGCTTGTTGCGCTTGCGCAGGTGCTCGCCAATCATCTGGTCGGCAGCGGTGTAGCCCGCACGGGCGTCCACCAGGAACAGCACCACATCGGCTTCTTCGATAGCGAGCAGCGACTGCTCGGCCATCTTTTCGTCCATGCCATGCTCGTCACCGGAGATACCACCGGTGTCGACAATAATATAGGAGCGCCCTTGCCACTTTGCCTCACCGTATTGGCGATCACGGGTCAGACCGGACAAGTCGCCGACAATGGCGTCGCGAGTCCTGGTCAGGCGGTTGAACAAGGTGGACTTGCCGACGTTAGGTCGGCCCACCAGGGCGATTACGGGAACCATGCGGCTCTCCACTTCGTTATTTCAGAAAATACAAAAGCCGCTGCAGGGCAGCGGCTGGTGCTCGGGGCGGCATTTGAAATGCCACATGCCCTGCTCTGGCACTACTACTGTAGGAGCGAGCTTGCTCGCGCAAAACCCGAGAACGACGCGTTTATCCAGAAAACCCGCGTTATCGTTGACGTCCTTCGCGAGCAAGCTCGCTCCTACACAGAGCATTGAAGCAGGGCCGCCTGGGGGTTACCCCAAGCATAGTCAAACCTTTACTTGATGGTCAGGGCTTCCAGCTTGCCGCCGTTGCCATACACATAAAGCATGTTACCCACCACCAGCGGACGCGCACGCAGGCCGTCGCTGTCGATACGCTGGCGACCGACAAAACGACCGTCTACCTGGCTCAGCAGGTGAAGGTAGCCTTCGAAGTCACCCACCGCCACGTAGCTGGAGAAGACTTCCGGTGCCGACAGTTGACGGCGAGCCAGGGAGTCATTGCTCCACAGTGCAGTGGTGGAACGCTCATCGACACTTTCAACGGTGCCGGATGCCAAGCTCACATAGACGCTGCCAAACCCTTGGGCGACACCCGCATAGCTGGAAGCATCACGCTGCCAGTTGATGCGGCCGCTTTGCAGGTCCAACGCGGCAACACGGCCTTGGTAGGTGGCGACGTAGATCGTTTCACCCGACAGCAGCAAGCCGCCGTCGATGTCCACAACGCGGTCCAGTTCGGAACGACCTTGTGGGATAGCCACACGGGTTTCCCAGGCCGGCACGCCGTTCTGGGTATTGAGGGCAACCACTTTACCGGTCGACAGGCCTGCAACGGCCAGGTTGTTGGTCACAATCGGACCACTGGTACCGCGCAGGGTCAACACCGCAGGGGTGCTGTCGTACAACCAGCGTTGGTCACCGGTGGAGGCATCCAGGCCGATCACGCGGTCGTCCTGGGTTTGCACCACGACGATATCGCCGTTGGTCGCCGGGGCCGAGAGCACTTCACTGGTCACGCGAGCGCGCCATTTCTCTTCACCGGTGCTGGAGTCCAGCGCGACCACGTCACCCTTGAGCGTACCGATCAGCACCATGCCGTAGCCGACGCCCACACCGCCGGAAACCGGCAGTTCGAGGTCTTTCTTCCACTTGACGTCGCCGTTCATGCGATCCATGGCAACGACAACACCAGTGGAATCAGTGGCCACGATGTTGTCGCCGTCAATCGCCGGCTGCAACAGGTTGTAGAGGTCGCCCTGCCCATCACCAATGGATTGGCTCCATTGTTTTTGCAGGACCACTTCTTCCTTGAAGCTGGTCAGCTCGGCAGGAGGCAGTTCTTTTTTGCTGTTGCTGCTGCAACCCGCGGCCAAAATGGCCAGAGCCAGCAATGCTGCATGTTTCCAACGGATCACGTCACGCATCCCCTTTGGCCAAGTCGTCGAGCTTGATTTGTAAGCCACCGACCGCCGCTTCATCAGACAGCGCCGCCTTGGCTTTTTGGTACGCAGCATAGGCTTCGTCGGTACGACCCAATTGGACCAACAGGTCGCCCTTGAGCTCTTCGCGAGTGGCCACGAATGCCTTGTCAGCATCGCCGTCGAGCAGTTTGAGTGCTTCGTCAGCCTTGTTCTGTGCCGCCAATACCTGTGCCAGGCGCTGACGTGCGATTTCACCCAGGGTCGGGTTGGTCGGCTTGTCGGCGATGGCCTTCAGCTCGGTGGCCGCGTCATCCAGCTTGCCGGTGTCGACCGCGACTTTCGCGACGAACAGGCTGCCGTACTGGGCGTAAGTGCTACCGCCGAATTCGTTCTTCAGCTTGCCGGCCAGGTCTGCTACCTGCGCAGGGTCAGGCTTGCCGTCCGGGGTCAGGGTAGTTTCCAGCAATTGCTGATAAACGATCGAGGCACCTTGGGACTGGTTGGCCTGATACTTGGTCCAGGCTTGCCAGCCGAACACCACCACTAGCGCCAGCAGGCCACCTGTGACCAGGGGCTTGCCGTTACGCTGCCACCAGTCCTTGAAGTCGGCCAGTTGCTCATCATCAGTACTCGACACCCCAATACTCCTTAATCGCTAAATTCGGCTGTTCGACAGCTTCAACCCTGCACAACGCAGGTGGCCAAGTGCGCAGCGAGCGCATCAAAGGCAATGTTCTGTTGTTCGCCCTGGCCACGCAGGGGTTTGAAACCTATCACTTGCTGGGCCAGCTCGTCATCGCCGAGGATCAGTGCGTACAGCGCACCGCTCTTGTCGGCCTTCTTGAACTGGCTCTTGAAGCTACCAGCGCCGGCATTGACCTGCAGGCGCAGGCTCGGCAGTTGGTCACGTACTTTTTCGCTCAAGGCCAGGGCCGCCAGTTCGGCAGCCTCGCCGAAGGCGCACAGGTACACGTCCACCTGACGGGAAATCTCTTGCGGGACCTGCTCCAGGGTTTCCAGCAGCAGGATCAGCCGCTCGATGCCCATGGCAAAGCCCACGCCCGTGGTCGGCTTGCCGCCCATTTGCTCGACCAGGCCGTCGTAGCGACCACCGGCACACACGGTGCCCTGGGCGCCAAGCTTGTCGGTGACCCACTCGAACACGGTCTTGCTGTAGTAGTCGAGGCCACGCACCAGCTTGGGGTTGATCACGTAGGGAATACCGGCTGCATCCAGGCGAGCCTTGAGGCCCTCGAAGTGCACACGGGACTCGTCGTCCAGGTAATCGGCCATTTTCGGCGCATCGACCAGCACGGCCTGGGTGTCGGCGTTCTTGGTATCCAGGACGCGCAACGGGTTGGTCTTCAGACGGCGTTGGCTGTCTTCGTCCAGTTTGTCCAGATGGGCCGACAGGTACTCGACCAGGGCTTCGCGATAGCGACCCCGGGACTCGCTGGTGCCCAGGCTGTTGAGTTCAAGCTTGACCGCGTCACGAATGCCCAACTGGCCCCATAGGCGCCAGGTCAGCACGATCAGCTCGGCGTCGATGTCCGGACCGTCCAGGTTGAACACTTCGCAACCGATCTGGTGGAACTGGCGGTAACGGCCTTTCTGCGGGCGCTCGTGGCGGAACATCGGGCCGATGTACCACAGCTTCTGGGTCTGGCCACCACCGGTGATGCCATGTTCCAGTACGGCGCGCACGCACGCGGCAGTGCCTTCCGGACGCAGGGTCAGGGAGTCGCCGTTGCGGTCTTCAAAGGTGTACATCTCTTTTTCGACGATGTCGGTCACTTCACCGATGGAGCGCTTGAACAGTTCGGTGAACTCGACGATCGGCATGCGGATCTGCTTGTAACCGTAGTTATCCAGCAGGCGCGCGACCGTGCTTTCGAAGTAGCGCCACAGTGGCGTCTGCTCCGGCAGGATGTCGTTCATGCCACGAATGGCTTGCAGAGACTTGCTCACATCAGATCCTTAAATTCGGTCAATCAGCCGCGAGCGATCAGCGCTGCGTCAGCGGCGACCTTCTCGGCCGCTTTCTCGCGGATCAGCTTTTCCAGCTCATCCACCAGATTGTCATTCGTTAGCTTCTGCGACGGCTTGCCGTCGATGTAAATCAGGTTCGGTGTACCACCGGTCAGGCCCACGTGGGCCTCTTTGGCCTCACCCGGCCCGTTGACCACACAACCGATCACTGCGACATCCAGCGGCACCAGCAGGTCTTCCAGGCGCAACTCCAGGTCGTTCATGGTTTTCACCACGTCGAAGTTCTGCCGCGAGCAGCTCGGGCAGGCGATGAAGTTGATACCACGGGAACGCAAACGCAGGGATTTGAGAATGTCGTAACCGACTTTCACTTCCTCTACGGGGTCTGCCGCCAGGGAGATGCGAATAGTATCGCCAATCCCTTCGGCGAGCAGCATACCGAGACCCACCGCAGATTTCACCGTGCCTGAGCGCAAACCGCCCGCTTCGGTGATACCCAGGTGCAGCGGTTGCACGATTTCCTTGGCCAGCAGGCGATAGGCTTCTACGGCCATGAACACATCAGAGGCCTTTACGCTGACCTTGAAGTCCTGGAAATTCAGGCGTTCCAGGTGTTCAACGTGGCGCAGTGCAGACTCAACCAGGGCTGCCGGCGTGGGCTCGCCGTATTTTTTTTGCAGGTCTTTTTCCAGGGAGCCGGCGTTGACGCCAATGCGGATCGGGATACCACGATCCCGGGCAGCATCAACCACGGCACGCACGCGATCTTCACGCCCGATGTTGCCGGGGTTGATACGCAGGCAGTCCACACCCAACTCGGCCACGCGCAAGGCGATCTTGTAGTCGAAGTGAATATCGGCAACCAGTGGCACCTTGACCAACTGCTTGATACGACCAAAGGCCTCGGCTGCGTCCATGTCCGGAACGGACACCCGCACGATGTCCACGCCAGCCGCTTCCAGACGGTTGATCTGGGCCACGGTGGCGGCCACATCGTTGGTGTCGCTGTTGGTCATGCTCTGCACTGCGATGGGGGCGTCGCCACCCACCGGCACCGAGCCGACCCAGATCTTGCGCGATACGCGACGTTTGATTGGAGATTCGCCGTGCATGACTATTGTCCCAACTTGAGGCGAGCAGTCTCGCCACTGGTGAACGGCGCCACGTCTACAGGCTGGCCGTTGTAGGCCACTTGCGCGCCACGGGCGAAGCCCAGACGCAGCGTCAAAGGAGGCTTGCCGCCCTGGTCAAGCGTATCTCCCTTACGCTTCAAACCACTGAACAGCACTTTGCCGTTGCCATCGGTGACCTGCGTCCAGCAGTCAGCGATGAAGGTAATTTGTACGCGCCCGTCACCGGCGATCAATGCCGGAGTGGTGGGAGGCGACATCGCCGGCGCTGCGGGTGCGGCTGGTGCAGGGGTCGCAGGAGCAGGTGTCGGAACCACCGGAGCCTGGGCCACGGGTGCTGCCGGAGTGGTCGGAGCAGCCGGGGCGGGTACCGCAGCCGTCGCAGCCGGGGCCGTGCCAACGTCTGGCGCGGGTTGCTCGGCAGTGGCCGGCGCTTGCGGCGCGGCTTGCCCTTCTACCACGGCCTGGTCTTCCGGCTCGTCCAGGGGGTGAATCTGGGTGGTGCCGTCGGCGCTTTCGACTTCGACATGTTCCATGGCATTGCTGGTCAGGTCTTTGTTGCGCTGGGAGGTCTGGTCTTGCCACCAGACAAAACCGCCGCCGACCACGGCAATCAGCAACAACAGGCTGACAATCCGCAAAATGGTGTGGGAAACCCGCGTTGGCTCTTCGATACGCCCCAACCCATGGACATTACTGCCCTGGGCGTCGGTACCGGTGAACTGGTCGAACTCCTGGACCAGCACGGCCTGGTCGATACCCAGCAATTTGGCATAGGCGCGGATATAGCCGCGGGCAAAGGTGTGCCCAGGCAGCTTGTCGAACGCGCCAGCTTCCAGGTTGGCCAGGGAGGTGCTGGTCAAATTGAGCTTGAGGGCCACTTCCGCCAGCGACCAACCATTGCTTTCGCGGGCCTGGCGCAAGGTTTCGCCTGGGTTGACGCGATTAGCTGCTACATCTTCCGGGTGCGCGGCTTTCATCATTGCTCCGACAGGTATTGCTGATATTCCGGCGTACCGGGATAGAGTCGTTCGAGTTGCTGGCCAAAACGTGCGGCCGTGTCGTGTTCTTCATGAACCGTCGCCAGGCGCACACCGAGCAATAGACTACGTGCATTTTGCCCGCTGAGCAGGCTAAAACGCTCGTAATAGTCACGTGCCGGCACATAATGCCTGTCTTCGTAAGACAACTCAGCCATTTCGAGCAATGCCCGTGGCTGGCGACTATTCAAATGCAGGGCTTTTTCCAGTTGCTGGCGGGCGCTGTCGCGTTGGCCGAGGCGCATCGAGGTCACACCGAGGTTCTCGAACACCCGCGAACGCTGCGGGTAGAGGGTATCGGTGGAAGCTTGCTGGAAATAACGTGACGCCAGGTCATACCGCTTCTGCTCGAACAGGAAACTGCCGTAGTTGTTCAGCAGCCGCGGGTCGGCAGGACGGGAGGCCAGGGCCTTGTGAAAATAGCGGTCGGCCAGCTCGGGCTCGGCCTGGGCCTGAAACACCAGGGCCAGCGCGGCATTGGCATCGGCATCATCGGCGTCCAGTTCAAGGGCCTTTTTCAACGGCACCTTGGCCTGCTCGCTCATGCCTTGGCGCAGGTAACCCAAGCCCAGTTGCACATAGGCAACTCGCGCCTCATCACGGCCTTTATCAGTGCGCAACGGGCTGTCATGGCCCGATGAAACGCAACCGGCCACGAGGCCGGTAAAGAGTAAAAGCAGCGCAAGGCGCAAGGGCATAGAGATCCTCTCTCAGATTCGATTCACAGCGATTTGCGGTAAATCTTCAGCGGCGTTAAGTTCGCGCACGGCGATATAACGTTCACTGCGGCGGGTGCGGTCCATCACCTGCCCTACCAATTGGCCACACGCGGCATCGATGTCTTCACCACGGGTGGTTCGCACAGTGACGTTATAGCCGGCCTGATGCAGTTGATCCTGGAAACGACGGATGGCGTTGTTGCTCGGCCGCTCGTAGCCAGAATGGGGAAACGGGTTGAACGGGATCAAGTTGATCTTGCACGGGGTGTGCTTGAGCAATTCGATCATCTCGACCGCGTGCTCCAGCTTGTCGTTGACGTCCTTGAGCATGGTGTACTCAATGGTCAACACACGCTTCTCACCCAGGGTCGCCATATAACGCTGGCACGACTCGAGCAGCATCTTAAGCGGATACTTCTTGTTGATCGGCACCAATTGGTTACGCAATGCGTCATTAGGTGCGTGCAGCGACAACGCAAGGGAGACGTCGATGTGCTTGGCCAGCTCATCGATCATCGGTACCACGCCGGAGGTCGACAGGGTCACACGGCGCTTGGAGATGCCGTAGCCCAGGTCGTCCATCATCAGGTGCATGGCCGCAATCACGTTGTCGAAGTTCAGCAGCGGCTCACCCATGCCCATCATCACCACGTTGGTGATGGCACGGTCGACGGTCGCCGGGACGCTGCCAAAGGATTTGTTGGCAATCCACACCTGGCCGATAACTTCAGCGGCGGTGAGGTTGCTATTGAAGCCTTGCTTGCCGGTGGAGCAGAAACTGCAGTCCAGGGCACAGCCTGCCTGGGACGAAACGCACAAAGTGCCGCGTTTGCCCTGGGGAATGTACACGGTCTCGACACAGCTGCCAGACGCCACGCGCACGACCCACTTACGGGTACCGTCGCTGGAGATGTCCTCGCTGACCACTTCGGGACCACGCACCTCGGCAATGGCCTTGAGCTTGTCGCGCAGGGCCTTGCTGACGTTCGTCATGGCGTCGAAATCGTCGACGCCAAAGTGGTGAATCCACTTCATTACCTGACCGGCACGGAAACGCTTCTCCCCGATTGAGTCGAAGAATTTCTCCATTTCCGGCTGAGTCAGACCCAGCAGGTTGGTTTTAACAGTCGATGTAGTCATGGATTCACCCTCACTCTTTAAGCCGATGCTTAGCGAGCGGTTACTTCAGTAGCAGCGAAAAAGTACGAGATTTCGCGAGCAGCAGCAGCTTCGGAGTCCGAGCCGTGAACAGCGTTGGCGTCGATGGATTCAGCGAAGTCAGCACGGATGGTGCCGGCAGCCGCTTCTTTAGGGTTGGTAGCGCCCATCAGCTCACGGTTCAGAGCGATGGCGTTTTCGCCTTCCAGAACCTGAACAACAACAGGACCGGAGATCATGAAGGCAACCAGGTCGCCGAAGAAGCCACGAGCGCTGTGCTCAGCGTAGAAGCCTTCAGCTTCAGCCTTGGACAGTTGCTTGAGTTTCGAAGCTACAACCTTCAGGCCGGCTTTTTCGAAACGAGTGGTGATCTCGCCGATGACGTTTTTTGCAACAGCGTCAGGCTTGATGATGGAGAAAGTACGTTGAACAGCCATGGTGTAACTCCAGAAACGGTAATTTACGAAAAATTAAACCCGCGAATTATACGCGGGTTATTGGGTATTGCCTAACTGCGTGAGGGAGGCGTCAGTCCTGTTCTTCTTTCCAGGCAGTCTGGATAGCTTCCAAGACCTTTTCACCGCCACGATCACGCTCATCTTCGAACCCGGGCAATGCCATGACCATGTCACGCAAAGCTACAAAGTTCAGGGAGTAAGGATCCAAATCCGGGTTGCCATCAGCCAACAGGATAGCGATCTCTTGTACATCAACCCATTTAAGACTCATGACACTTCCTTGAATCAATGCGGCGCTTCGGCCGCATGGTTAAGCGAATATTTCGGGATTTCGACGGTGAGGTCTTCAGTCCCCACTTTTGCCTGGCAACTCAGGCGCGACGTCGGCTCCAGGCCCCACGCCCGATCAAGATAGTCTTCTTCCAGGTCGTCAGCCTCATTGAGGCTGTCGAAACCTTTACGAATGATGCAGTGACAGGTGGTGCAGGCATTGACGCCGCCACAGGCACTTTCGATCTCGATATGGTTGTCATGCGCGACGTCGAGCAGGGACTTGCCGGTCTCAGCCTCCACGACCATGCCCTCAGGGCAATGTTCGGCGTGCGGTAGAAAAGTGACCTGCGGCATCAGTTATTCCTCAATTTCATTCAGGTTGCGGCCCGCCAGCGCGGCTTTAACCGTCTGATCCATACGGCGGGCGGCAAAGGCATCAGTCACTTGCGACAGGCGCTTGGTCTGTTGCTCGATGGCGTAGCCATCGTTGCCTTTCATCAGTTCGGCCAGTTCTTGCATCTGCAGGTCAATGACCATGCGCTCTTCGGCATCCAGCAGGCGTTCGCCATCGGCTTCAAGGGCACCCTGCACCGCTTCGAGCAGGCGCTGGGCATCCACTTGTTGCTCGCGCAATACGCGGGCGACCTTGTCGTCCCCGGCATACTGGAACGAATCCTTGAGCATCTTGGCGATTTCACCATCGGTGAGGCCGTAGGACGGCTTCACCTGGATGCTGGCTTCAACGCCCGAGGCCAGTTCGCGCGCTGCGACACTGAGCAAGCCATCGGCATCGACCTGGAAGGTCACGCGAATCTTGGCGGCACCGGCCACCATCGCTGGAATGCCACGCAACTCAAAGCGCGCCAGGGAGCGGCAGTCGCTGATCAGCTCGCGCTCACCTTGCAGCACATGAATCATCATGGCTGTCTGGCCGTCTTTGTAGGTGGTGAAGTCCTGGGCGCGCGCGACGGGGATGGTGGTGTTACGCGGAATCACCTTCTCCATCAAGCCGCCCATGGTTTCCAGGCCCAAGGACAACGGGATCACGTCGAGCAACAGCAATTCGCCGCCATCGCGTTTGTTACCCGCCAGGGTATCGGCCTGGATGGCAGCGCCGATGGCGACGACTTGATCCGGGTCGATTTCGGTCAATGGTTGACGCCCAAAGGCCTCGGCGACCGCTTCACGCACGCGCGGCACACGGGTGGAACCGCCGACCATGACCACTGCACCGACGTCTTCCAACTCGATACCGGAATCACGCACAGCACGGCGGCAGGCCTTGAGGCTGCGAGCGACCATCGGCTCGATCAGCGCATCAAAGGCTTCGCGGGTCAGCTGTGCCGACCAGTCACCGTAGGACACTTCAACAGAAGCAGCGTCAGTCAACGCCTCTTTGGCCGCGCAGGCCGTTTGCAGCAGGTTGCGCTGCGCGCCTGGGTCCAGGTCGGCCGACAAGCCGGCACTGCTGATGATCCAGCCAGCAATGGCGTGATCGAAATCATCACCACCCAGGGCGCTGTCGCCGCCGGTCGCGAGCACTTCAAACACACCGCCGGTCAGGCGCAGGATCGAAATATCGAAGGTGCCGCCGCCCAGGTCATAAATAGCGACCAGGCCTTCAGCGTGCTGATCGAGGCCGTAGGCCACCGCCGCCGCAGTCGGCTCGTTGAGCAGGCGCAGCACGTTGAGGCCAGCAAGCTTCGCTGCATCCTTGGTGGCTTGGCGCTGGGCGTCGTCGAAATACGCCGGAACAGTGATCACCGCCCCTACCAGCTCACCGCCCAGGGTGCTTTCTGCACGCTGGCGCAGCACCTTGAGGATATCGGCCGACACTTCCACCGGGCTCTTGGGCCCCTGGACGGTGTCGATGAACGGCATATGGGATTCACCGCCGACAAAGCGGTACGGCAGTTGGTCGCCCAATTGCTTGACGTCGGACAACCCACGACCCATCAAGCGCTTGACCGACAACACCGTGTTCAAGGGGTCTGCGGACGCGGCCAGCTTGGCCGATTCGCCCACTTCGATGCGGTCGGCGTGATAACGCACGGCGGACGGCAGGATCACCTGACCATCGGCATCGGGCAGTGGCTCGGACAGGCCGCTGCGCAAGGCAGCAACCAGGGAATTGGTGGTGCCCAGGTCAATCCCGACCGCCAGGCGACGCTGGTGCGGTTGAGGGCTTTGGCCGGGTTCGGCGATTTGCAGTAGAGCCATGGTAATCAGGTCTTATCTGTCTATCAGGCGTGCATCACGGGCAGCACTGGGTTAATCGTCGAGGCGCTCTTCTAGCTGGCGCACTTCGTAGGTGAGCTTGTCGAGAAACTGCATGCGCCGCATCAGGCGTTCGGCCTGTTCGCGTTGCACCGCATCATCCCAACAGGCTGCGAAGCTTTCGTTGAGCTCATCCTGGGCCGCCTTCAGACGGCGCTTGAAGACCACGACGCCAGCCACATCGGCTTCGTCCTGCAAGTCTTCGAGCTCTTCGCGCCACTGCATCTGCTGCATCAGGAAGTCCGGGTCATGCACGGTGACTTCCATCGGCAACTCACCACCCTTCATCGCCAGTAAATAACGCGCGCGTTTCGGGGGGCTTTTGAGCGTCTGATAGGCTTCGTTGAGGCTGGCCGATTGCTCCAGCGCCAAGCGTTGCTCACGCTCGGAAGCGTCGGCAAAGCGGTCCGGATGCACGCCACGCGCCAACTCACGGTAGCGCGTAGCAAGCTGCTCAAGGTCCAGCCGAAAGCTCGGCTGCAGCTCGAATAAAGCGAAATGACAAGGAGTACCCACGAGTAGCCTCAGATGTTGAAGCTTTCGCCGCAGCCACATTCACCGCGCACGTTAGGGTTGTTGAACTTGAAGCCTTCGTTCAACCCTTCCTTGACGAAATCGAGTTCGGTGCCGTCCAGGTAGGTCAGGCTTTTCGGGTCGATAATCACCTTTTCGCCGTGACTTTCGAACACCTGATCCTCTGCAACCACCTCGTCGACAAACTCCAGCACGTAGGCAAGGCCGGAACAGCCCGTGGTGCGTACACCCAGACGAATCCCCTCACCTTTACCGCGCCCATTCAGGGAGCGGCGAATGTGCTGCGCAGCCGCTTCTGTCATGCTGATAGCCATCGTTGACTCCTTACTCGTCGCCAAATGCTTAGATCAAGCCTTTCTTCTGCTTGTAGTCGCGAACCGCCGCCTTGATGGCGTCTTCCGCGAGTACCGAGCAGTGGATTTTCACTGGCGGCAGCGCCAGTTCTTCGGCCAGCTGGGTGTTGCTGATGGTGACAGCCTCATCCAGGGTCTTGCCTTTCATCCATTCGGTCGCCAGGGAGCTGGAGGCGATGGCCGAACCGCAGCCGTAAGTCTTGAATTTGGCGTCTTCGATAACGCCAGCATCGTTGACCTTGATCTGCAGGCGCATCACATCGCCGCACGCCGGAGCGCCGACCATGCCGGTGCCGACATCAGGATCTTCCGCGTTCATCTTGCCGACGTTGCGCGGGTTTTCGTAGTGGTCGATGACCTTTTCGCTGTAAGCCATGGTACTGAATCCTCACTCATCAGGGCCGCTCTGGAACCCTGTAGAAACGCCTGCGTTTTCCGCCACGTTCCTACAGAGCTTGGGTGGCGGCTTCTATAGTTAGTGTGCCGCCCACTCGATCTTGGAAATATCGACACCGTCTTTGTACATGTCCCACAGTGGCGACAGAACGCGCAGCTTGTTGACGGCTTCGCAGACCTTCTGCGCGGCGTAATCAACTTGCTCTTCGGTGGTGAAGCGGCCGAACGTAAAGCGGATCGAGCTGTGTGCCAGTTCGTCGTTGCGGCCCAGGGCGCGCAGTACGTACGAAGGCTCAAGGGACGCCGAGGTGCAGGCCGAACCGGACGATACCGCCAGGTCCTTGAGCGCCATGATCAGCGACTCGCCTTCGACGTAGTTGAAGCTCAAATTCAGGTTGTGCGGTACACGAGCGGTCATGCTGCCGTTGATGTACAGCTCTTCAAGGTTTTCGACCTGCTTGTAGAAGCGATCGCTCAGGGCCTTGATGCGCACGTTTTCGGCAGCCATGTCTTCCTTGGCTACACGGAAGGCTTCGCCCATGCCGACGATCTGGTGGGTCGCCAGGGTGCCCGAACGCATGCCGCGCTCGTGACCGCCGCCGTGCATGGTCGCCTCGATACGTACGCGCGGCTTGCGGCTTACGTAGAGAGCACCGATGCCTTTAGGGCCGTAAGTCTTGTGGGCCGAGAACGACATCAGGTCGACTTTCAGCTTGGACAGGTCGATATCGACCTTGCCGGTGGACTGAGCAGCGTCGACGTGCAGCAACACGCCCTTGGAGCGAGTCAGCTCGCCAATGGCGGCGATGTCGTTGATGGTGCCGATTTCGTTGTTCACGTGGATCACGGAAACCAGAATGGTGTCTTCACGCATCGCGGCTTCGATCATGGCCGGGGTGACGATACCGTCGGTGGTCGGCTCGAGGTAGGTGACCTCGAAACCTTCACGCTCCAGTTGGCGCATGGTGTCCAGGACAGCCTTGTGCTCAATCTTGGTGGTGATCAGGTGTTTGCCTTTGGTCGCGTAGAAATGCGCCGCGCCCTTGATAGCCAGGTTGTCGGACTCGGTGGCACCGGAGGTCCAGACGATTTCGCGCGGGTCGGCATTGACCAGGTCAGCGACTTGGCGACGAGCGTTCTCGACCGCTTCCTCGGCTTTCCAGCCGAATACGTGGGAACGGGAGGCCGGGTTGCCGAAGTTTCCGTCGACCAGCAGGCATTCGCTCATTTTTTGCGCGACACGCGGATCAACCGGGGTGGTCGCTGAGTAATCAAGGTAAATCGGCAATTTCATGGACTTTCTCCTAAATCAGGCTGGCTGGCGTGCCGTTAGCTCTTCGGCTGTCACTCGACGGCGGACGCTTCAATCTTGTCCAGACGCGGCGCCTTGGTATTGCAACGGCGCTGGTCCTGACGCTGGGCTACTTCTTGCACCTCACGGCGAGTCACAAGATCAGCCAAGCTGATACCACTCAAAAACTCATGGATCTGCAGGCTCAAGTCACACCACAAGTGGTGCGTCAGGCAGGTGTCGCCGGCATGGCAGTCACCCAAACCCTGGCATTTGGTGGCATCGACGGATTCGTTGACCGCGTCGATCACCTGGGCCACCTGAATGCCCTGCATGTCGCGGGACAACTGATAGCCACCACCCGGACCGCGAACGCTGGAAACCAGATTGCTACGGCGCAATTTGGCGAACAACTGCTCGAGATAGGACAGGGAAATGCCTTGGCGCTCGGAGATATCGGCCAGGGACACCGGCCCAGTTTGCGCGTGCAAGGCCAAGTCGAGCATGGCGGTCACCGCGTATCGGCCTTTTGTAGTCAGTCTCATGGACAAGTACCAAGGTGTTTCAGAATGGGAGCAAGTATGCGATTCCCGAGTATTTAAGTCAACTATAAGACCTAGTACTTTAGTCAGGATTACCCGTAAAAAGGGCGCGCGAATCATAGCAGGGTGGGGTGGGATGGACCAGCGGGAACAGGCCTGCTGCAAGACCACTGAGCCAATAGAGCTCAAATGTGGGAGCTGGCTTGCCTGCGATAGCGGCCCATCAGCTTGCTTATAGGTTGCTGGCCCACCGCAATCGCAGGCAAGCCAGCTCCCACAAGGGACCGCGCTCAGCCTGCCTTGGTGGTAGCGGTTTCGTCCTTGATCTCAGCAAAATCTTCTTCGCGCAGTTCAGGCAAGTCTTTGGCACAGTACGGGCTGCCCAACTCCTTCAGCGCACCGCACATGCCCTCCAGCTTGCCATCCACCGCCTGCAGATGATCGAGCAATTGACCAATGGCGCGAGCCACCGGGTCGGGCATGTCTTCACTGACGCCGTAGGCATCGAAGCCAATCTTCTCGGCCATGGCCTTGCGCTTGGCCTCTTGCTCATCACCAACTTGCGGCTTGGCGATGATGCGGCCTGGAATACCCACAACCGTGGCACCCGGCGGCACAGCCTTGGTCACTACCGCATTGGAGCCAACCTTGGCGCCGGCACCCACGGTAAACGGCCCGAGCACCTTGGCGCCCGCCCCTACTACCACGCCATCGCCCAGTGTTGGGTGGCGCTTACCCTTGTTCCAGGTGGTGCCGCCCAGGGTCACGCCTTGATAGAGGGTGACGTCATCGCCGATCTCGGCCGTCTCGCCAATCACGATGCCCATGCCGTGGTCGATAAAGAACCGACGACCTACTTTGGCGCCCGGGTGGATCTCGATACCGGTCAACCAGCGCCCGAAGTTCGATACCAGCCGCGCCAACCATTTCCAGCCCATGCCCCACAGGGCGCCGGACAGGCGGTGGATCCAGATCGCGTGCATGCCCGGGTAGCAGGTCAGCACTTCAAAGGCGTTGCGCGCCGCCGGGTCACGGTGGAAAACACTTTGGATATCTTCTCGCAAACGCTCGAACATTTTTAATCCTTCCGCTTAAGAAGCTCACCACGGGCCGCTTTCTGGGTTTCCGTGAGGATGCCACGCAATATGTTCATTTCAGCTCGGCTCACCGAGCTGCGGCCATACAAGCGACGCAGGCGCGCCATCAAGTGCCGTGGCTTTTCAGGGTCGAGGAATTCGATGGCGACCAGGGTTTGCTCCAGGTGCTCATAGAACCGTTCCAGCTCGTCCATGGTGGCCAACTCGCCACTTTTGGTCGAGGCAACCTCTTCCTTTTCCACTTTACTCGGCTGGCCGGCAGCAGCCAGCCAGGCCATGCGCACTTCATAAGTCAGCACCTGCACCGCGGCCCCGAGGTTCAGCGAGCTGAACTCAGGGTCTGAGGGGATATGCACGTGGTAATGACATCGCTGCAGTTCTTCGTTGGTCAGGCCGGAGTCTTCACGACCAAAGACCAAGGCGATTTCAGCGCCGCCAGCTGCCTCTTCCACCACTTTGGTGCCGCATTCACGGGGGTCCAGCAGCGGCCAAGGGATACGACGGTCACGGGCGCTGGTGCCGAGCACCAGATTGCAGCCGACCAGGGCGTCCTCCAAGGTGGCGACCACCTGGGCATTTTCAAGCAAGTCATTGGCGCCGGACGCACGGGCATCCGCCTCGTGGTGCGGGAATACCCGCGGTTCGACCAGCACTAGGCGCGTCAGCCCCATGTTTTTCATGGCTCGCGCCACCCCGCCGATGTTGCCGGGATGACTGGTATTGACCAAGACGACACGAATGTTTTGCAGCAAGGGAGGCGCTCTCGGACACAGGAAAGGGGAGCAAATCTTACAGAACCGCCTAAGGTTATGCCATGAAAGCGAACGTCGTCCTTCACCTGAAGAAAGTTTCTGCTAGAATGCTCGGCTTTCTTTAACAACCTTAGGTGACCTATCCATGCAGCCCATGCTGAATATCGCGCTGCGCGCCGCCCGCAGCGCCAGTGAATTGATTTTCCGCTCCATCGAGCGCCTGGATACCATCAAGGTCGACGAAAAAGACGCCAAGGATTATGTATCCGAGGTGGATCGCGCCGCCGAACAGAAAATCATCGACGCCCTGCGCAAGGCCTACCCTACCCACGGCATCCTCGGCGAAGAAACCGGCCTGCATAAAGGCAGCGGCGAAGGCGAAGACTACCTGTGGATCATCGACCCACTGGATGGCACCACCAACTTCCTGCGCGGCATCCCGCACTTTGCCGTGAGCGTCGCCTGCAAATACCGTGGCCGCCTGGAACACGCCGTTGTGCTGGACCCGGTTCGCCAGGAAGAATTCACCGCCAGCCGTGGCCGTGGCGCCCAGTTGAACGGCCGCCGCCTGCGTGTCAGCGGCCGTACCAGCCTGGAAGGCGCTCTGCTGGGTACCGGCTTCCCGTTCCGTGACGACCAGATGGACAACCTGGAAAACTACCTGGGCATGTTCCGCGCCCTGGTTGGCCAGACCGCCGGCATCCGCCGCGCCGGTGCAGCCAGCCTGGACCTGGCGTATGTAGCCGCCGGTCGTTTTGATGCGTTCTGGGAGTCGGGCCTGTCCGAGTGGGACATGGCTGCTGGCGCCCTGCTGATTCAAGAAGCGGGCGGCCTGGTGAGCGACTTCACCGGTGGTCACGACTTCCTAGAGAAAGGCCACGTCGTGGCTGGCAACACCAAATGCTTCAAGGCAGTGCTGACGGCGATCCAGCCGCACCTGCCGGCTTCGCTGAAGCGTTAAGCGAGCAAGCACAAAAAAAGCACCCCTCGGGGTGCTTTTTTTGTGCGTGGGATTTAGCAAAAAGCCAATTCCAACTGACTCAATACAATCCAATGTGGGAGCTGGCTTGCCTGCGATGGCGGGCTGCCAACCAACTGATTAGTTACTGACCCACCGCTATCGCAGGCAAGCCAGCTCCCACATTTGGATCGAAACCAGACCCTGGGGTTACTGCTGGTTCTGACCCAGGATCAGACGGCCTTCCTTGTCCACCGGAATCTGGCTGCCAGGGTCGCGCTCCATACGCACGGTACCTTCCTTGCCATCCAGGTTGTAACGCACGTCATAACCGACCACCTTGTCACTGATGTCGTTAACGGTGTTACAGCGAGTTTGCGTGGTGGTGTAGGTATCGCGGTTCTGCATGCCTTCCTGAACCTTGTTACCGGCGTAGCCACCACCGACCGCACCGGCCACGGTGGCCAGCTTCTTACCGTTACCGCCACCAATCTGGTTGCCTAGCAGGCCACCCGCAAGGGCACCCACCACGGTACCGGCGATTTGATGTTGGTCCTGCACCGGACGCTGCCGGGTCACAGTGACGTCCTTGCAGACCTCACGCGGGGTTTTGATCTGGGTTTTCACCGGCTGTACCGCCAGTACTTGCGCATACTCAGGGCCGCTTTTTACCAGGCTGTAGGTGGCAACAGCGCCTCCGGCAGTCACACCGACAGCACCCAATACCGCACCAACCAGCAACGACTTGTTCACATGAACCTCCTGACCATCACAAGCGGACCGAAAGATCCGCGCTATACCCAGCCTTGGAGCAAAAAAAAAGGCGCGAGTTCAATACTCGCGCCTTTCTTGTAACAGCGGATCAACAAGCGCCCATCAAGGACGGTCGTCGACCTCCTTGTCGGTAGCCGCAGGAGGGATCAAGTCTTCGCTGTTGAGGTTCAGCCAGATCAGCACCACGTTGGCGATGTAGATCGACGAGTAGGTACCCGCCAGAACACCGATAAACAGCGCCAGGGAGAAGCCCCACAGGTTGTCGCCGCCGAAGATCATCAGCGCAGCAATCGCCAGCAAGGTGGAGATCGACGTCGCCATGGTCCGCAGCAGGGTCTGGGTGGTGGAGATGTTGATGTTCTCGATCAACGTCGCCTTGCGCAGTACACGGAAGTTCTCACGAACCCGGTCGAATACCACGATGGTGTCGTTGAGCGAGTAACCAATGATCGCCAGCACGGCCGCCAATACGGTCAGGTCGAAGGTGATCTGGAAATAGGCCAGGATACCCACGGTGACGACCACGTCGTGGATCAGCGACACAATGGCGCCGACACCGAACTTCCACTGAAAGCGGAACGCCAGGTAGATCATGATGCCGACCAGCGCCATCAGCATGCCAAGGCCGCCCTGGTCGCGCAGTTCTTCACCCACTTGCGGGCCGACGAACTCGACGCGCTTGACCGACGCCGGGTTGTCGCCGCCCACCTTCTGCAAGGCCTCGGCGACCTGGTGACCCAGTTGCGGGTCTTCGCCAGGCATGCGCACCAGCAGGTCGGTGGTGGCACCAAAGCTCTGTACCACGGCTTCGTGATAGCCGGCCTTGACCAGCTCGTTGCGCACCAGGGTAACGTCGGCCGGCTTCTCGTAGGTCAGCTCGATGAGCGTACCGCCGGTGAAGTCCAGGCCGTAGTTAAGACCCTTATGGAACCAGCTGAACAACGCCAGAACGGTAAGGAGCACGGTGACGCCGAACGCAACGTTGCGAACGCCCATGAAGTTGATTGTACGTAACATGGCAGCCCCTTAAATCCACAACTTCTTGAAGTCACGCCCGCCAAAGATCAGGTTGACCATTGCGCGGGTCACCATGATGGCCGTGAACATCGAGGTAAAGATCCCGAGGGACATGGTCACCGCAAAGCCTTTCACCGGGCCTGTGCCCATGGCGAAGAGAATCCCGCCGACCAACAAGGTGGTCAGGTTGGAGTCGAGGATCGCGGTAAATGCCCGGCCGAAGCCTTCGTTGATTGCACGCTGCACGGTCATGCCGGCGGCGATCTCTTCACGAATCCGCGAGAAGATCAGCACGTTGGCGTCCACCGCCATACCCATGGTGAGTACGATACCGGCGATACCTGGCAGGGTCAGTGTGGCGCCCAGCAACGACATCAGGGCCAGCAGCATCACCATGTTGCCCGCCAGGGCAACGGTGGCGATCACACCAAAGAAGCGGTAGATGGCGATGATGAACAGGGACACGAACAACATGCCCCACAGCGCCGCATCGACACCCTTGGTGATGTTGTCGGCACCCAGGCTCGGGCCGATGGTACGTTCTTCAGCGAAGTACATCGGTGCAGCCAGGCCACCGGCACGCAGCAGCAACGCCAGCTCGGACGACTCGCCCTGGCCGTTCAGGCCAGTGATACGGAACTGAGCACCCAGCGGCGACTGGATGGTCGCCAGGCTGATGATCTTCTTCTCTTCCTTGAAGGTCTGCACCGGCACGTCTTTCTCGACGCCGTTGACCATCTGCTTGGTGTAGGTGGTCACCGGGCGCTGCTCGATGAAGATCACCGCCATGCTGCGACCGACGTTGCTGCGCGTGGCGCGGCTCATCAGTTCGCCACCATGGCCATCCAGACGGATGTTCACTTCAGGCGTGCCGTGCTCGCCGAAACCAGCCTTGGCGTCGGTCACCTGGTCACCGGTGATGATCAAGCCACGCTCGATCAACGCAGGAGGACGGTTGCCTTCACGGAATTCGAATTCTTCGGAAGTAGCACGCGTAGCGCCTGGGTCTGCCGCGAGACGGAACTCCAGGTTGGCGGTCTTGCCGAGGATACGCTTGGCTTCAGCGGTGTCCTGTACGCCCGGCAGCTCAACCACGATGCGGTTGGCGCCCTGGCGCTGCACGATCGGCTCGGCCACACCCAGCTCGTTGACGCGGTTACGCACCGTGGTCAAGTTCTGCTTGATGGAGTATTCGCGGATTTCCGCGATCTTGGCCGGGCTCATCGCCAGACGCAGTACCGCTTGACCATTGAGGTCGGCAGGCACGATGTCGAAATCATTGAAGTTCTTGCGGATCAGCGCACGGGCCTGTTCGCGGGAAGCTTCGTCAGCAAAGCCCAGCTGAATGGCACCGTTGAGCTGCGGCAGGCTGCGATAGCGCAGCTTCTCTTTGCGCAGCAGGCTCTTCACGTCGCCTTCGTAGACCTTCAGACGTGCGTCCAGGGCCTTGTCCATGTCGACTTCCAGCAGGAAGTGCACACCACCGGACAAGTCCAGACCCAGCTTCATCGGGTGCGCGCCAATGCTGCGCAGCCATTGTGGCGTGGTCTGGGCCAGGTTGAGCGCGACAACGTAGTCATCACCCATGGCCTTGCGTACGACATCTTTGGCCGGCAATTGGTCTTCTTGCTTGGTCAGGCGCAACAAGCCGCCTTTGGATCCAGCCGCCAAGGTTGCCGCTTTAACCTGGATACCCGCGTCATTGAGCGCTTTGCTCGCACGGTCCAGGTCTGCCTGATTGACTTGCAGCGAAGTGCTGGCGCCAGAGATCTGGATCGCCGGGTCATCAGGATAGAGATTGGGAGCGGAATAAATAAAACCGATCGCCAGCACAGCCAGGATCAGTACGTATTTCCACAGAGGGTATTTGTTCAGCATCACGCCGCCCGCTTATAACGCGGGGCGCCTTGCGCGCCCCGTCGATTGGTAAAGGTTGTTACTCAGATCGCTTTGAGCGTGCCTTTAGGCAGCGTGGCGGCGATGGCGCCCTTCTGGAACTTCATTTCCACGGTGTCGGAGACTTCCAGTACCACGAAAGCATCGGAAACCTTGGTGATCTTGCCGGCGATACCGCCAGTGGTCACGACTTCGTCGCCTTTTTGCAGGCTGCCCAGCAGGTTTTTCTGCTCTTTGGCGCGCTTGGCCTGTGGACGCCAGATCATCAGGTAGAAGATGACCAGGAAGCCAACCAGGAAAATCCACTCGAAACCGCCGCCCATAGGGCCGGCAGCAGCAGGCGCAGCGGCGTCAGCCATGGCGTTAGAGATAAAAAAGCTCATTTAGCACTCCAGTTGCAAATAGTGAATCTTAGGGTCGGAAAACTCAGTCCAAGGGCGGCACAGGGAGGCCACGCTTGGCATAGAAGGCATCGACGAAGGCGGCCAATGTACCCTGTTGAATAGCCTCGCGCAAACCAGCCATCAGGACTTGGTAGTGACGCAAATTGTGGATGGTATTCAACATGCTACCCAGCATTTCCCCGCACTTGTCCAGATGGTGCAGATAAGCACGGGAGAAGTTCTGGCAGGTGTAGCAGTCACAGGTAGGATCCAGCGGCGAATCATCATGGCGATGGAACGCGTTACGGATCTTCAGCACGCCTGTATCGATGAACAGATGCCCATTGCGGGCATTACGGGTTGGCATCACGCAATCGAACATGTCCACACCGCGGCGCACACCCTCTACGAGATCTTCCGGTTTGCCAACGCCCATAAGGTAACGAGGTTTGTCTGCGGGCATCAGGCCCGGCAGATAATCCAGCACCTTGATCATTTCGTGCTTGGGCTCGCCCACCGACAAACCGCCGATGGCCAGGCCGTCAAAGCCGATCTTGTCGAGGCCTTCCAGCGAGCGTTTACGCAGGCTTTCATGCATGCCGCCCTGAACAATACCGAACAGCGCCGCTGTGTTATCGCCATGGGCATTCTTCGAACGCTGGGCCCAACGCAGCGAGAGCTCCATGGAGATACGCGCCACGTCTTCATCGGCCGGGTACGGCGTGCACTCGTCGAAAATCATCACGATGTCCGAACCCAAGTCGCGCTGCACCTGCATCGACTCTTCCGGGCCCATGAACACCTTGGCGCCGTCGACCGGCGAGGCGAAGGTCACGCCCTCCTCCTTGATCTTGCGCATGGCGCCCAGGCTGAACACCTGGAAACCACCGGAGTCGGTGAGGATCGGGCCTTGCCACTTCATGAAGTCATGCAGGTCGCCATGCTTCTTGATCACTTCCGTGCCTGGGCGCAGCCACAGGTGGAAGGTGTTGCCCAGAATGATTTCGGCGCCAGTGGCGACGATGTCACGGGGCAACATGCCTTTGACGGTGCCATAGGTGCCGACCGGCATGAACGCCGGGGTCTCTACAGTGCCACGCGGGAAGGTCAGGCGACCGCGACGGGCTTTGCCGTCCGTAGCGAGCAATTCAAACGACATACGACTCATAAGTTGTCCTCAGGGCCGCGCGGCGCCGGGTTACGGGTGATAAACATCGCATCACCGTAGCTGAAAAAACGGTACTCGTTAGCGATGGCGGCCTGGTAGGCAGCCATGGTTTCCGGGTAACCGGCAAATGCCGACACCAGCATCAACAGCGTGGATTCGGGCAAATGGAAGTTGGTGACCAGGCAATCGACCACATGGAATGGCCGCCCTGGGAAAATGAAGATATCGGTGTCGCCACTGAACGGTTTGAGCACGCCATCACGTGCTGCGCTCTCCAGCGAACGCACGCTGGTAGTGCCCACCGCAACCACTCGACCGCCACGCGCCTTGCACGCATTAACCGCGTCCACGACGTCCTGGCTGACTTCCAGCCATTCGCTGTGCATATGGTGGTCTTCGATGTTCTCTACACGCACCGGCTGAAACGTGCCGGCCCCCACGTGCAGGGTCACATAGGCCGTCTCGACGCCCTTGGCGGCAATCGCATCCAGCAGCGGCTGGTCGAAATGCAGCCCGGCAGTCGGCGCGGCAACGGCGCCGAGGCGCTGTGAGTACACCGTCTGATAGCGCTCGCGGTCCGCGTCTTCGTCGGGGCGGTCTATATAAGGAGGCAACGGCATGTGGCCGACACGCTCCAACAGCGGCAACACCTCTTCAGCAAACTTGAGCTCGAACAAGGCATCGTGGCGCGCGACCATCTCGGCTTCGCCACCGCCCTCGATCAAGATGCTCGACCCCGGTTTGGGCGACTTGCTGGAGCGCACATGGGCCAGCACACGATGGCTGTCCAGCACCCGTTCCACCAGGATTTCCAGCTTGCCGCCGGAAGCCTTCTGGCCAAACAGCCGCGCCGGAATCACCCGGGTATTGTTGAAAACCATCAGATCGCCTGGGCGCAAATGCTCAAGCAAATCAGTGAATTGACGGTGTGCGAGGGCACCGCTGGGCCCGTCCAGGGTCAGCAGTCGACTGGCGCGACGCTCGGCCAAAGGGTGGCGAGCGATCAGCGAATCAGGGAGCTCAAAAGTAAAGTCAGCAACGCGCATGATGGGGTTCGTCTAGCAGGGCCGGGAAGTCTAGCGGAAATAGTGAAAATAGACCATGAAACGTGATTGACCAACGGTAATCTCATCTCTATACTTCGCCGCCATTGAGCCCTGATGGCGGAATTGGTAGACGCGGCGGATTCAAAATCCGTTTTCGAAAGGAGTGGGAGTTCGAGTCTCCCTCGGGGCACCATCTTAAAGAAAGACCTTGAAATTCAAGGTCTTTTTTTTCGCCTGCAAAAAAGTGGGCGGCGGGCTGATTCGTTGCTCACCGCCCATTACCAAGCTGAAACACGATCCAATGTGGGAGCTGGCTTGCCTGCGATTGCGCCAGTCCCAACACCTTCAAACCATCTGCCTACACGCCAACCGAATCCCCCTCCTCTGTCACCCCATTCGGCAACATCCCATTCGCCAAATCATCCACCACCGCCTTCGCCATCTCCCCCAAATAATGCGCCGCCCAGGCATAGCGGTCTGCGCTCTTGTCCATCGCCGCATCCAAAGCCAGCATTTTTGAACAATGGAGGAGCTCGGAGGCATGCTCCAGAGCATCACGAATGGGTACACCGGAATTGACGCGGAATAGACGATGGAGGTCGGGCTGTTTGCCACAGGTGGAAAAAGTAATGACGCCGAGGGTTTTGTTGAGGGGTGGGTTGATCATTGGGCACCTCCCAGGGGGGTGGAGGTGTGGGTCGAGGAATTGCGAAGGTACGGCCTATCAGAAACGCTCATTGCTTAAGCTCCTATGTAGTGAGCTGCCACGTTCGTTTCTCATGCGAATGGGTGGCAGCTATGCGCGGGCTGAGAAACCGGGACAATAGGAACCCGGCAGACCCGAAGGTCTCCCACACATAGCCGCCATTGCACAGACATGCGGACACAAAAAAGCGCCAACAGTCTAATGGATGGTGGCGCCTATGCGCCTATTGTTTCTCGGATTCTCAAGTCCGGTCGCTGGGTTGGAAGCGACGGGAGAAAGGTAGCGCAGGAGCAGTTAGAGATGAAAGTTGGTATCTGTGGCGAGAAGTTTCCAGCGACCTGGCAACCACCGCTTGGCATTTGTCGTCTCTGTGGCCTGAATCTACTCGGACATTACTTTGTCGGCTTCCATTTCTATGGCTATAGCTCCGAGGGCAAGACAACCCGATTCGAAAGTCGCTGCCTCGGTCTGTGATGGGCAGCGCCTGGTGCGTTGGTGGCACGGGCCAGATAACGCCCTAAAGCCCATCGCCGCTGCACACTCAGATGCATCTTGGTGCAGGATGAAACTGGCATGTGTGGTGGTCTGCACATCATTAGCGAAACGGTGTGCATGCTCGGCAATGGCACGGGTAAAGCCCAAGCGAACGATGAGGACAAGCGGGCCGACAGGTGCAGGAGTGGCGCTTGCTGTTTCTCTCGACCGGCGAGAAGACGCTGGAGCAGCACATGGCGGATGCAAACAAGGAGCTGAAAGCCGGTATGGAGGTGCGCATGCTCGCCGTGCCAGCGGATGCCAGCAAAGGCCTCGGCATGTTCGATGTGCTGAATGGTTTTGAGGACGCTGCCGCCCTCTCCGATGCGCTCAAGGCCCGTGTAGCCAAATACTACGGCACGCCCCTCACCGCCTTCCTGAACGCGCTGTGTGCGCCTGGGGTGGACAGTCATCGTGCGCCGCACGGTGGAACAGTTCATCACCCAAAACCTACCAGCCTCGGCCAGTGGTCAAGCCCAGCGTGCCGTCCTTCGCTTTGGTCTCGCAGCAGCGGCCGGAGAGTTGGCCACCGCCTTCGGCGTCACCGGTTGGCCGGATGGGACGGCCACGACGGCTGCAAGGGTTTGCCTGCATGCATGGCTGACCGAGCGTGGCGGTGCCGGAAACTTCGAGGGCGATGCGATTTTGGCGCGGCTGAGGCAGGTCATCGAGCGCTTTGGAGAAAGCCGCTTTACGCGCTGGGAATCTGCCGCCGCCAAGATCGATGAACACGGCCCACGCACGATTGATCGACTGGGCTTTCGCAAGACGATGGAACACGGCATGGGCGACGCCTTGCACACCACCAACACCTACTACGTACTGCCTGAAGCCTGGAGGGCCGAAATCTTCAAGGGCATGAATATCAGTGCGGTGAACAAGGAGTTGCTGCAACGGGGCGTACTCGAGCCGGGAAGCGAAGGAAAGGCGTACAGCTTGATTCGCCTGCCCGGATTAGGACCTCAACGCTGCTATGTGGTGAAGACAGTCCCTGGAACGGATGAGCACGAGGCCAAGGCCGCTTGACGGCATGCCTGCTGATCAAGGTAGCGCCGGCTCATTCCCGGCCTCGCCAGCCATTCGACAACCATCCCTATCAACCGCACTACCCGGAGACAATACAGATGAACACTATCCAAGAACTGAAAGACCGCCGCGACCAACTGACCCTCGAAGTGGAGAGCATTCAGGGTGACCTGGCTCCCTTCGAAGAGGCGTTGGAAAGCCCAGAGGTCATCCAGCAGGGCCGTCAACGAGCCGTGCAGGATGAAATCAACGATCACAAAAGACGCATCGACTCGCGAAATCTGGAGATCAGCAAGCTGAATCAAAAGATTCATCGCCTTGAGACATTGGCAAACCGTGAGAGCTTGGCTGCGGGCTACATCAGCGCGATGGCGACTTGGAAAGCCGACGAGATGGAGCTCAACGAAAAGCGCAACAGCATTGAGACACGGTTGCAGCAGGTCCGCCAGAGCGATCAGGAAGACATGGCAAAGGCTCGACAAGCTGAAACGGACGCAGCCACCGCTTATGCTCAGGCTGTCGCCTGGGGCGATGTGGAGGGCGAGAAAGCCGCTAATACGGAAGCTCAAAAAGCAGCAAAAAACCTCGCGGCTGCGGTTGAGCATCACCGCCGCCAACAACTGCTCATCACCGCACTGGAGCAGGAGCTGGTGACGATTGATCTGCATATCACAGAGGCACAGAAGGAACGCACCAAGATCGAGAATGAAGCGGCGCATCTGGCAAACACGGTGCTAGAAGAAAAGTGGAACGAGGCCGCCAAAGCGCTGCTGGAAACAGGCGGTAAGTTGTGGGCTGCACGCAACCTGATCAGTCGTGACCCAGTTGCACTGATGAAGCTGGATATCCCTGAACAGGGCGAGCACTTTGGAAGCTGGACCTGGCGCGAACTCTTGGAACGCTCAAACCAACACAGCCTGCTTGACCTATTGGCAGCCTAACCAAAACCTTCACCGAGGCACCCTACGAGAAACAGGTTGCTTCGGGCCACCATTGGTCTAACCATGAATAAACCACCACACAACAGCGCTGAGATGCCTGATTACCTAAAAGCCCGGAAGCTGCATTTGAATGGGATAATTACCCTTATGGGCGATATGAAAAAGCTCAACGCAATAGCAAACAAAGACGCAAAAGTCGAGACGCTCACGATTGATGCAATCGTGGCAGAGCTAGACTTCATTGACGTACAACTCAAAAGAAAGGGCGGGTGATGAAGAGGCGGAAGCCTAAACAGCTTCCGCTTCGCTAGATCCCAGATTACAACCAAGACTTCAGATTTTTCGGCTTCTGAACTGTGACGGCTGTGGAAATATGACAGCTTTCGGCCATGAGCGGACATTCGACTAGGGGGTGGATTCTGCTAAAGAATGGGCAAAGGAAATTGATGGTTGGTTAGTAGCTCTCTTCCAGTCTCGACTATACTCCTAGATGTCGGCACACCATGGGCAAAGAATGGCGCCAAGGATAAATACAAATTGTTTAGGCTAGTTTAAGGGACTTTATGGAAACGCCGGGAAGAAACGACCCATGTTGGTGTGAGTCGGGAAAGAAGTACAAGCACTGCCATCGAGATAAAGACAAGCATCCAGCGGTTGAGGCTCATACCCTATTTCAAACTTTAGGATCCTTTAAGAAAACTAAAAAGTGCAGCGTTCCGGAATCGCTGCTGCATGAGTGTTCGAATAAGATAATTAAAGCACACACAGTATCAAAAAGCTCATCCTTGAAGGCGATAGCTAAAAACGGTCATGTATTAAAAATATCCGTAGACCTAAAATTCAATGTTGCGCCAAAAATAATTCTTTAAGAGGTCGGGATAAATAGCGCGTCTACTTTCTCAGGTTTTTGCTCTATACATGACAAAAAAATATTCTCGCCAATCGAAGATCAACCGTTTAATTCTTCGGCTCTACATTGCTTTCTAGTGACTTACAGGGGAATATCCAAAGAATTATTTAGCAAGGACTATGCATCAAAAACATTTGAATTGATGAAAACCCTCGACGGAGGTAAAAACCTCCCTCAGCAGGTAGCAATCCAAGCCGTATCAAGTTCGCTGGGCAATAACAATAGTTTAACGATAGGGGATTTGAGGCAGATCAAATCGAAGCTCAATACGATGCTAATATCGAATGACTATTCTGATCTGAACTATACGGTTTTTACACTTGAATCTCCGCCCCCAATAATGGGGAGTGCAATGGTTGGTCCAACGTTTGATTTTGATGGGCGAAAAGCTCAAGACATTTCAAACGATAAAAATAGTGTGCCGGATTGCATTGCCATTAATTCATTTTCTAGTGAGGGGAAAGGGTATATTGTTTTATCGTGGCTATCAGAGCACTCTTTAACCTGCAATGAATTGGTTAGGCAGTTTCTAGATAAAAAACTGACAGCCGATAGCTTGGCGGCGTTCATGATTCTACTTATCGAGAACTTCTATGTTTCTCCAGCCTGGTATTCTTCGCTAGATGACGACACCCAGAGATTAATAAAAAGTCTGTATTCACAAGGCATAGATGGTTATACCTATGGCGAGTCGATAAATATTTCTCGCCCTCTATATTTTCCACCAATAACAAATATTTTGATGGTGCCGATGATTTAACTTGCTTGTTTGCAAGTCAAGCTTTCTGAGGTTGTTCGGGGCTTGAGTAAAAAACTTCGTAACCATAACGCCGTTAGGTTCAGCAGGCCCCCCACACCTTGACCCGGTGCGGGGGCTTTTTTGTTGGGCCAGGGAACATGACTAGCGTTTCGAACCCCTTCTAATGTCTTTGCAGACTGCTTCAGGACCGAAATCTCGGTCATTCAGGTCACGTGTTTTGGTTCTCTGCGACCTTCAGCGGCCTCCAATGTGCCCTAAATATGCCCTAAAACGCTTTCAACGATCCTCCGAAACCCTCACCCAGCCAGGTCTGCTTTCGGCCAGAAGCGCTTCAAATTCGAAGGGATCGGCATTGGGGCCTTTGCCAGTTGAACCTGCTTAGGCATCTCGCCCCAATCAGTTAGGTGCAGCACTTCACGTGCTACCCATTAGATATACTGAGCATGTGGATACTAAACAGGCCTTGTTGTAGCGAGCACGCCAAGCATGGATTTACCCGCGTGGTGTTTCTCAACGACTTCACCTACTTTTTCCTTACCGAAACCAATAAGTGCACCGCTGGCTACGCCTGCGAGCGCAACTGCCGGAGCACCTACGGCCAGGAGCGGGGAGAGTAAGGGAAGCATGACCGCCGATGCTACCAAGCCCGCGCCAAGCATGCCGCCTGTGAGGATCGCTGCTTTCTTCGGCGCGTACTTTGATTCAATATCTTTAAGGCTCTTACGTTGCCGCTGTACCAGCGAAGCGAGGCCATGGCTGACCTCTTTGATCATGTCATTCGTATCAATTGCACCGGTGGATGCCAGTTGACTGGTGTATTTATTTAGCTCTTCTCGGAGCCACCGGTGTTCATTATTCGAAATTAGCTGCGCAAGAGTCGTTACAGGAATATTAGCGAGCCAGGATAAGCTGTCATCCTGCACCGCATGGAGGGTCTGAAGCGCCTGTTCAGAAATCACATTTTTTGAACGGAGATCTTTTGCGTTTGCTTGGGCGATCTTTTCGAAATAGTGCCAGTGAACAGGCTGCGACAGAAGTGCCTGCGCCCCAAGCTCACTGGAATTCTCAAATAAATGGTATTGAGGACGCAGTCTTTCAAGGACGCCATTGAGGAGCAGCATGCCGACGGGCATTTGTTTCATTTGATCTAGAATATGGAGCGAGCGCTTTCCCTCAAGCGCAATGAGATACTGCCTCGCAGCTTCGCTGGAGCTGAGTTGAATGCCGGGCTCCACACCTGGTGGGACAAACAAGCCTGATGGCATCAGCGCGTCAAGGAATGCAGTTTCTTGTTTTCTAGAATACTCGAAGAGTTCTTCCAGTGATTGAATTTGCCCGTGGCAAAATGGGGAGATCAAGCGAATCGCCAACTGCTCAATACCCAGCTTGGTATGTGCATCGTTTCGCTCCAAGACCTCCTCAAAACTTGGAAAAATAAAAACAGCTGGCACGGGAAGCTTTGCATCTACTAACGGGCGCAGTTGCAGTATATGGAAGAGCTGAATGGCAAGTTGCAAGTGTACAGCGTTAAGGTCAAGATCTGAGATTAAGAATGGATATATAGGATCCGGGATCAACTGAGTGTCTGCATAAAGTCCGGTTATGCGAACGGCATTGAGTGCGGATGGCCCAAAGTGACGCTGCCCCCCCGTAACCAACCTCATTCCACCAAAATTTTTTGCTTGCTGGTAAATGTTGGCGGAGTGACGATTATAGAATTCACCCAGCTCATCCATTGCTTGGTTTACGGAGTTAGCGAATACGTCTGGCTGATATTTAACACGCAACATCATCCGTTGTATGATCTCGTCCTCGTCTTTGACCAAGTCTACCGAGCGGCATATCAATGCAGAAAACAAAGAACTGAAAAGGGTAAATAATTCGGCTTGAGTTTCGTTAATAGCAGTTGCTGACGGATGGGCTTTATCGTTTAGCTCTTCTGCTTTCTGTATCGAAAGCGCTGCGCCAAAACTCTTTGCTATCAGTACGGTCTCTGTAGATAAACATCTCGTATCTACCAATCCAGTAACCGTCAATGGAGCAGCCAACAACTCATCCGCATGGGATTGTAACGATGGAGGAAATTTCAGCTTCCCCTGTTTCAATGCTTTCCATGCATCCAAAAGTCGCTGTGCAGTTTCGGGGCTGTCAAAACTGTTCATGATTTTTCTCTAAAAAGACATTCTATGATATGTAAGTGATAGCGATTGTTCGTCGATATAACATCATTGTCAGCTTGGAGCTACCTGTTTTCAGCTTAATTTATTGACTGCTTCTGGCTGATTGCCTCTAGGCCACCTACAACATTTACGGGCGATAGCAGCCTCCTTTGAACGTCTGCTTCTGGCCGATTTCTGCCGTTCTTGACGGGCAGCAACCGGCCAAAAGCTGCCGTTGAGATTGACCATAAGGTCAGGCGGGCGCCCATACCCGCCTATGTTCGACGCATAATCTTTCACTGGAAGCTATAACACGAGCCTGCTCTTAGGAGACAGATCTTGGGCTTCTTATAACTTGGCGCTCGAATGATCGAGGTGCTGTAAAAGCGTCTCCACATCTCCTACAAAAGTACTTTCAAGTGCTGGAACTTTGGCGAATTGCATAGGCACGACGCCACCTACGATGAGGCATGAGCAGATCCTTGGGGTCTCGATACCGATATAGCGCCCTAGCTGTGTCAATCCTTGCTGAAGGCGGTCTACCCGCATGAGGTGGCGCAGTAGCTTGTCTGGCTTACCGTTCTTTCGCGCCCCTTTGTAATCCGAAAGCAATGCAGCGATTTCCGAGTAGTTTCTGCGGAAGGTAAGGTCCTTGCACTCGATGACCAATACCTCTGGGCGGTCATTGTGCCAAGCCAGCACATCAACATCTCCGTAAGCGCGTTCCAGTTTTTGTTTGAGAATCGCTGAAAGCTCGATGTTTTCTAGCGCTTGCCAGCCGGTAGACCGGAGCATCTCTGCGACCTCTGCATTGAATGTGTGACCTTCGTTGGCCTTGCCCCACCATGCATCACGCATCTCTGGGGTGGTGAAGAAGTCCTGGTCGATTGTTCCGGCATGAGCGCCGCGGAGCACGTTAAAAAAGCCACGACGCACGAGCGAAGGCAAAACCAAATATGTCGGATCGTCGTTGAGGTCCAATTGGACTATGGGACGACTTACCACTGAGAGACGACGGCCAAATCTCCAGGGCAGAATGTCCCGCCCTTTGAAGCCACTGGGTGGCGTACTCCAAGAGTTCCGCGTGACTAAGGCGAAGCGGTCAAGGAAGTGGAGCGCTGCTGGCTGGTCAGCGGCGCTACCCAGCAAGTTTAGTAATTGACTTTTTGTCATCATTAGCACCGCCTCTTGTTTGACGATCCCATCATTTTCTAGCGCATCCAGCATTTTTCGGCCGTCGTCAATGGTGAACCCCATTTCCTTCTTCCAAGCTTGGAGGAACTCATCCTCCAAAAGATGAGCCGTGGAGTCCAAGGTCACTGGAGCCGCATAATACCGATCATGGTCTGGCGTTGAGCGAACATAGCGGTCGCCCATGACTGTACTGAGCATAGGAGTTACCACAGTTTCAGCGAACGCGTCGGCCAGCAAGATTTCCCCTAGCGGCGAAATCTTCAGTCGCGGCTCCAAAGCTCCGTAGTAAATGCCATCGGACCAGCTACCCAAGCGGTTCAACAGAGATATCTCGGCGAAAAGAGCTTCAATTTCCAGATTTGAGGGTATTCGGCCATCGCCTAAAGGGCATGCACAGATGGCCATTTCTATCAGGATTCGGCTGCATATCTGCGTAGTCGCCAAGGCCGAGAGCTTTTCGACGACCGTACTGCGCGTGGCAGGCGTGTCACCATGCAAACCAAGGACTGCGGCGGAGGTTCGTTTCCAATGCTGCTCGTCAGCCTCTCCGACCGCATGATTGATTAGTAAGCGTTTGGTCAGCTTGTAGCGATTCAGAGTTTGCAGTTGAGCCATCACATGCTCGACCCGTTTATCGACCAAGGCATTTAGGAATGCACGGCATTCAGCGTCCCCTTCGATGTGATTGGATCCCTCGTGAACCGTCCAACCAAGGCCGAGCCGTAACGTGGCGCTATCAATGTCGTCGCAAACAAGAGGTTTAGCCGGTAGTGTGTCCCGTACATAGTCAGTGAAGGCGTGAGCATGCATGCGGTGAAAATGTCGGCCGCGATCATTCGGCACGGCTCGAGCCAGAATATCGCTCGCAACAGCGCTCATCGGTGCTTTCGCTACCAGCGCGGCTAAAGCCTGGATAGTGATTTTGCTGAGTATATGTTCAGCAATGTTTTGCGGATTCTGAAATGCATGAACATAACCTGGCAAGAAGGTAATGGTTGCCTCGTGAGCGGACGTGATTCGAAAACGGATAAGGGTATCGAGGTCTTGCGGGACCTCAGCATCGTAGCGCTCAAACTCTTCTTGTGAGTCCTCAAAGCAAAATAACAGTGAGTATGTGGCGGACAGAGATGCGAGTTCTTCCGTAGCATCGACGATGCGGGCTACGCGTGCGACAAGCATTTCCCAAAGCCGGTAAACCAAATCGCGTGAAGTGAATGCAGGGGCAGCGAGGCGTACCCAAGTCGTGGGTTTCCCCAGGCACGCAGCAACCAATTCACCCTGCTTTAACGCGGTCAAGGAAACATAGATACGTGAATCTGCGGAGTTCGGGAAATACGGTTTTTTCTGTAAGCGCTCCAAGTAGTGAGCCGCTCCACTGCTATCCATTCGGACATGAAAATCACGCGCATAGTCCGCGCGCGCGCGGACGTCACGTAAGAGATTGAGAGGAGGAGAAATGACCAGCGGCGATTCTGGACTGATTCTTCCTTCTTCCAACTGCGCATGGGGAATCAAGTGCCCGTCATTCAATTCGACCCAGCCGATTAAATTCACGAGACCGTTGAGATTCATGATTTCAACCCCTGCCGGCTGCAGGGTGTCTACGGACGTTTGTAAGCGCCAGAATCGCCCCATCGCCATAGAATCAAGATCGCTTAACCGAATCAGGTCGGCGAGCGCAATTGTTTCGGTTTTCCAACGCGAGTCATCTATGCGTGGTATTTGAATACCCATCCCTTTGCCCCAACCGCAAAGTACGAACAGGTGGATACCTGCATGGAAAGATTTCTTTGATTGGGCCATTGTCGCCGTAACGGCCACTTCAAGATCTCGCGTCATGCTGTCACGTGGAACCGCCGTATATTTGAACCCACCATCTCGATGGGTCGCTATTGACGGCAAAATGAAGTGCATTGCTAGAAGGTGCCCGTAGTCGAACTCAATCAAGGCGCTGGCATATTGATCGACTCCTGAAGAGCGCCAATGCACCGGACATCCTGAAAAAGTGCCGAACAGCTGAGTCTCGAAGACCTTACGGCTCAACAGCTTGGCGTAATTTCGGTTGAAGTTTTGTACCTGACTGGTCGCTAACACGTACGCGATCACGTGATCACGCAGAGCGATCGATATCGCGGTAGGCAACATTGCGATAAGTCCATCGGCCGTTTCCAACAGAGGTTGGCGATCAAGCTGACTGAGTCCCGGCTCATGCGTTCGCAGCGCTTCGCAATCCTTTTCAACATTGAAAAAAGGCTCCAGGTCCTCACGTTGGACGCCTCTTGAACTTAGGGCCTCGAATCCTAAAAAGGCACGTCGTTGGAGTTCAAACGCTTGAGGTAGGTCTTCAACAACCAACTGGGCCATGATCTTATCTGAACCTGTCTGATACCGGGTCAGGCCTGATTGCTTACAGACCTCATCCGCGACTACCAACAATGCGCGTACCTCCTTGCGAAGACGTTTATATTGAGGTGTGTCAGGCATCCCTGACAGCAGGTCCACGCAGCATTGGGTGTAGAAGCCTGCATTCTCCCAGAGGCCTTCGAGCAGTAAAAAGTCTTCCTGGTCATCCGCAACCAGGGTCACGAAGACATCTTCAGCAGCATCCTCCCCCGAAGTCGCCTCAGACTGATCAATCATTTCAAACCACCTAGCGGCATCCACTAGGTCAGGTTGTTCCACACCACGAGCATTCATGAAAGCCAATGCGACCAACAACTCCAAGCGCAATGTATTTGACTGGTAATCGGGATGAGTCAGCAGTCCGGCCAGCAGGGCAAGGCTTGCACCTTGCTCAAACTTATTAAGATCCATCAATAAATCAGGAACAACACTCTCTACTTCAGACAGGGGCAGGTGGAGTGATGCCCATCTCATCCGCTTGGCAAAAAGCTGTTCAAAGGCTTTCATATCAATTGAAGGGGATACATCCGATGTAGTTTCCATCTGCCGTCCTTTGTCTTGTCCATGAATGTTGTGCACATCACGTCAATGACGGTGCAGTCATGTCATCATGCCATCCACCAAGGCACATGGCAGCATCGTCCGCAGAGTTTGCTGCGTCTGATGCACTGAACATCTGCGTGACCTATAGATCTCGGACATTTCTTCGTTAGGATCTTCCCTCATACGCATGGTCCACTGCCTTCAGTGAAGATCATCGAGGGTGGAGCAATGCGGTTATGGACGACCGGCAGCTTCTGGCCGGTAGCCGCCCTAATGAGCGAAACCCCGTAGGTCGATGCCCCCCCACGCCTTAATAATTTCAAACCGTTCCTCCAGAGCACTCATTGATGTAACACCTATTTGCCATGTAACACGTACATCGGCAAACCAGCCACAGTGGTGTTACACCATAAAAATTCTTTATAATCATATGCTTATGCAGTCTTGTAACACGCGTAACACCCGTAACACGATTTTATTAGGGCCTCCCCCGAGCCCCATTACTATTGCTCCTCCAGCGAAGCGAGAACAATCATGGTCTTGGCTTTGGATCGATGGTGGGGACCCTGGAGCATTCTTGAAGGTACGGGGTAGGAAACCCGCGGGATCGTGTTAGGGGAAAGGCACCCAGCTTAGTGAACAGGTGAACCTGGTGAACTCCAGTTCACCTGTGCATATGCCCTACCCTTCCAGCCATCTGCGAGTACCGTTACCAATACGGTAACTATGCCCGTTTCTCTTCAAGATCCTTTCAATTTCAACATTGAAATTTCAGTAAGCTGGTGTGGTTGCCGCTACCACGATCCCGCGGGTTTCATGCCCCGTATCTCATCAAATGTCACAGGGGCCCCCGTCATTTTTACAGTCATCCTTGCACTGAATGGGGAGTTGACTGCATCCTCAGGACAATCAGCGTTGCACACGACGGCATTGTCTGTAGCGTGCTCACGCTCTTCTTACCTTCAGAACACAAGGATGTATCGATGGAACCTGTTATCGCTTTCTTACCCGCGCATGCAGATGAGATTCACATTCGGTCCACTCTGCACTTTGCGATTGAGGAGGCAAAAAAAAGCAACAATAGACTGACGGTTTACGTGAATGTTAGGAACAGCTGCCCCTTTCTTGAGGGGGTATTTGATAGCGATGACCTCAGCCGACTGCATCGAAAACAGCCCATAAAGATCAGTGGAGTAAGGATCAATTTAGAGTCAACGGCTACTCTGGCTCCCTTCACTGCTCACGATGTGATTCTGGCTGTTCATGCTTCCCCAGCACTCTGCGCCGGGATAGACAGCATCAAAAAGAGGGGAACCTTCATTCTGGTGGCCGATAAAGCGGATGTGCCGGATGAATGGATCAAGTCTCATCAGGTCAGATTGCTGAAAGCAGAATGACTATAGCAACTGCAAGCATGTATCCCTGTATGTATCCCTAGTTGTATAATCGGGCTGCAAGGCATGAATTATATGGAAGCCTCGAGTCTCCCTCGGGCACCATCTTAAAGAAAGACCTTGAAATTCAAGGTCTTTTTTTTCGCCTGCAAAAAAGTGCCAGGCGTGGCAGTGGAGGTAGCGGGACCATGGAGTTGACGCTTGAAGCGGTTGCGTTGTTCGCGTTGAAGCTGGTGCATGAGACTGACCACGGCAGCCCATTGCTGCGCGATGATCCCGTGATGGAGGGCTATGATCGCGAGGTGTTCGGGTTGTTAGTGCGCCAGGGAAACCTGGCTGAGATCCAGTTGAAGCTCGATGAGTGCATCACCCAGGCGTTGATTGCATTGGGTGGAGCGGACAGCGTGCTCGGGCGTGAATTGCAAAGGCTATCCACCGATGTGCAAAACATCGCTCGTCTTGATGAGTTGATCTGCCCACTGACCTTACTAAAGGGCTATCTGAAAGATGTGCAATGAATCGTTGATCAGCATAACGGCCAGGTAAACCATCAACACCGCCACCCCTGCATCCAGCCAGCGCCAGACCGCAGGCTTGCGAAACAATACCGTCAATCGCTGACAGCACAGCGCCAACACCACGAACCACACGAGTGATGCCGTCATGGCGCCTGTCGCGAACAGCGCCTGTTGGCCCGCAGGTTTCGTGGCACCGATGGAACCAATCAGCACCACGGTATCGAGCCAGGCGTACGGGTTGGCAAAGCCGAGTATGACCGCCGAGCGCAACAGCCCTCTTTGCGAGTTGCCACCTTGAGCATCCGGCATGGACTGATCCCGGATACAAGCCAACAGACGTTGGCCACCAAACCAAAGCAGATAGGCAGCGCCGGACAACAGCAACAGTGCCATCACCTCAGGCCGACTTCCCAACAACGAACCTAAACCCGTGACCCCGAAAGCGATCAGGAGAATATCGGCCAAGACGCAAATAGCGACAACGCCCCAGATCGGCCCGCGACCGACACCTTGGCGGATCACCAAGGTGTCTTTCGGGCCAGGGGCGGCGAACAGTCCGATACCCAAGAGCAAACCTTCGAGGTAAAGGGCATTGAAGTGAGGAAACATGGACTGTTCGAGCCCTCCAGGACTATTTAGCGCAGTTGAATCGGTTGATTACCGAAACCGGTATGACGAGCATTCACAGTACTGCCCAGATCAATGGGTTTCTGGCGGTAAAAGGTCGTTAGCAACTGATCCGGATTGGGGTTTGCAAAGTAGATCAATGAGCTTCTGGCAACCGGTTTGCTGGGCGCAAGTACAGCATGATAGGCGGCAGGCACGGCATGATCAGAAAGTTCTGTCAGCAAGGAGCCCGCCAGCACCGCGACCTCGTTCTCCAGAAGGCGTACCGGCTCCAACGATCATCCTTTCATCAAAACCAGCCCTTCGCGGGTAGGTTTGATAAACGAAAGCATATGCCCGTCTTCATGAGGATCCTGGGCATATTTACGAGAACTGTCTTTGGCCTGTGGACCATAGACGCACAACTGGATGTACGATGCCGAGCGAAAGGGGGCCAAGGTTTGAACGCCAAACTCCGCGCAAATGCCATCCATCACTCCCTGGGCCAACTCGCTCATCTGTCGCTCATAACTGCCGACTGCGGCAACGAAAGTACTTCGAGTGAATTCGAAAGCGGTTCTTTTTGAAGCATGCGCGGGCCAGTAACAAAACCGCTCGCACAGGTCCGGGTGATCCTCGGCAAGGGAGTACTCGGCGCCAAAAGGGAAAAACCCATCTGTGTCCTGGGCAAAGGAAAATTCATCCTTGATGGCCTGGGGAATGGCCGAATACCCATCAATGATCTTTTTGTAGTCCTGCAACATCGCATCAGGAATTTGCAGGATGCCAAAGCCTGATCGGGCTATGGATTCGCAGCATGCTTTAAATTGAGACATAGCTATATCCAAAGATAGTTGTAAAGGAATGCAACACACCAGGTTCGCAAGCATGCGAGAAACCGCGACACTGGATATAGTCAAACAGAAAGGGACTGATCCATGTCCTTCACAACGTCGCTAGCAGGTTGCGAGTGTGCACGGTTCAATACACGCGACGGCGAGCAAGTTGTCCTTTTTGGCGAACAAGTTGACGACTTTTTTCAAGGATTGGGATCACATACGGACATGAGCATCAAAACCCGCGACACCCTCCAGGCACTGGTCATACGACGCAGTCGGGAACTGGGAAAGTCCATGACTACCCTGGCTAAGGAAGCCGGTATTTCGCGAACCTATTTGTACGGATTGGCGGGTGGCATCTCAAAAGATCCGTCGGTACGCACCTTGATCAAATTGGCCAAGGCGCTGCAGGTGTCCCCCTTAATGCTGTTCCGCTACTTCGCCGATTTGTCCGGCTCGCCCGTCGATGCCCATTCAATGGCAACCACCAACCGAGCCATCGGCCTGCATGATCCTGGCGACGTTGTGGTATTCAACGCCGATGTCACCACCCCCGACCAGACCGTCGTGTTGCCAGGCGAAACATTTCAGAAAACCTGGGAGATCCAGAATGTCGGCACCCGCGCCTGGCGCGGTCGACGATTGGTACGAGTAGACGGTGAATACGTCATCGCCCGTCGAACGGCTACAGGCGCGCCCCTGGAAGTGGTGATGGACAGCCACCTGCGCAGCCTTGACAGCGAAGTACCGATCGCCGAAACCCTGCCTGGGCAGCCGGTGCATATCACGGTGGAGTTTGGAGCGCCGCGGGAGACCTGTACGGTCACCTCGATCTGGCGTATCGAAGATGAACACGGGCGCCCCTGCTACGGGCCTGCATTCATCCTGCATGTGATCGTCAACGTCATGGCACGCTGAAAGCAGATTTAGCGCCGCCCTTCCACCGCCATCCGCACCGCCAAGCCCATCAACACCGACCCCATCAGCCAGCGCTGCAGCACCTGCCAACCTGGCCGGGTGACGAAGAACACCGCGATGGACCCCGCCATGCAGGCAATCACCGCGTTGACGCTCACACTGATAACAATCTGCAGGGAGCCCAGCGCCAGGGATTGCATCAGCACACTGCCATGCCCATTCGGCTCGATGAACTGCGGCAGCAGCGACAAATACATCACCGCCACTTTGGGATTGAGCAGATTGGTGACCAAGCCCATGGTCACCAACTTGCGCGGGCTGTCCTTGGGCAAGTCGCGCACCTGGAATGGCGAGCGCCCACCCGGCTTGACCGCCTGCCAGGCCAGGTACACCAGATACAGCGCCCCGCCGACCCGCAGCGCGTCGTAGGCAAACGGCACCGCCATCACCAACGCCGTGATACCCAGCGCCGCACACACCATATACACCACAAACCCCAGCGCCACGCCGCCCAGGGAAATCAACCCGGCCGTGCGCCCCTGGCAGATGGAGCGGGAAATCAGGTAGATCATGTTCGGCCCGGGAGTCAGTACCATGCCGAGTGAAATCAGGCCGTAGGCGAGCAAGCTGGACATATCAGGCATGGATTGGCTCCTGGTTTTTTAGGCTGCCAGCGTGAAATCCTTCGCCGACGCGGTCGTGTTGAGCGTCATGCTAGGGGCTTGCAGGCCCAGGCGTTAGATACAGATCCGCAAGTAAAACGTCATACACCGGCACTACCACTTACCCAGGACAGGCACATGATCGACTTCAACAACAAAGGCTTCTTCAAACTCAAGCAAAACAACGAATACGCCGAACGCGTATCGGCCCTGCTGCTGGACGGCGAAGAAGTGGTCGACGCGTACAAAGCCATGCGCGACGGCGTCGTGTTCACCACCAAGCGCATCATCGCGGTGAATGTGCAGGGGATTACCGGCAGCAAGAAGGACTTCACTTCATTGCCGTACAAGAACATCGTGGCGTACTCGGTGGAAACTTCAGGGACGTTTGATCTGGATTCGGAGTTGGAGATTTACTTTTCTTCGTTGGGGAAGGTGAAATTCGAATTTACCGGCAAGACCTCGATCGTGGAAATCTCCCGGCTGATTTCCAAGCATCTGCTGAGTTGATCCACATCGCTGTTCAAAAGTGAGCCACCGTTGGGGCGGAACCCTAGGTGGCCGTTACCTCAGGAATGGATATGTACTCGGTATAACTGTGTCAGCTGTCAGGCCGTCTTCGCAGGCAAGCCAGCTCCCACATTTGGATCGCAGCGCGTCAGCTAGACCAACGCCCGCTGTCAGGCCGTCACGGGAGCAAGCTCCCTCGCCACAGGTTCAGCGTCGCACAGCTCGCCTAATTTTAAGTCGCCCCTCAACCCCGTCGAAGTACACCATCATTCCCGCCCCCGACTCAAACGCCTGCCATACCAAACCGCCCCGCTCAACGCCGCTCCCAAAACCACAACCCCATTCCCAACCAACCAAAACCCAAAATTCCTGCTCTGATCGGCATCCCCTTGGTAAAACGGCCCAAAATACGCAGACACGGCCACCACCAAACCGTTAAACACTCCGAGCGCCACTACAACCACCCCGACGACAAACACCACGCCCTTAACCAGCTTCATATGACCTTCTAAAACCAGCGTATTTTTCACACGAACGTAGCAAACGCTTTGCCGATAATGGTGAGGTCAGGCGCAAATCAGAACGGTCCTACTTGTGTGTAGGCTTTGGATGCAAGCTAAGGCTCACACTGTGCTTTTTTTGTAGGAGCGAGCTTGCTCGCGAAAAACGTCAACGATGACGCGTGCTTCCTGAATGAATGCGACGCCTGTGAGCTTTTCGCGAGCAAGCTCGCTCCTACAGAGGACAGAGGGCGGTGATGCGTGTCAGCCTGGACGCCTCACTTGGGCTGGAATGTCGCTAAGTACGCCAGGATATTTTCAATCTTCTCTTGGTCACTGATCCCCCAAAAAATCATCCGCGTGCCACTCACCACCGACTTCGGATTTTCAATGTAGGCCGCCAGTTTTTCCCGCGTCCACACCACGCCCGAATTTTTCATCGCATCCGAGTACTGGTAGTCCGTGGTGGTACCGGCAGGCCGGCCAATGATGCCGTTCAGTTCCGGGCCAAAACCGCCCCGCGCGCCTTCACCGATGCTGTGGCAGCCGCCGCAGGTCTTGGTGAAGAGTTTGCCGCCCGCCTCGGCGTCGCCGGCAGCGAGCGCGGGGGCAGCGATAACGGTCAGGGCGAGGGTCAATAACACATACTTCATTCAGGTCTCCCTATCGGCTGTTGCCGTCGATTATGCCTGTTCGACCGGCCTTTCCCCCAGCCGCTCCACCAGGCGTACCAGATAACCGTCCGGGTCTTGCACGATAAACTGGCGTTGTCCGGCCTCCACGTCACCGGCTCGGTACCAGGCGTCTTCTACATCGCGGAACAATGGCCAGCCGAGTTGCGCCAGGCGTTGCAGGATGGGCGTCACGGCGGGCACATCGATTTGCAGGTTGATGCCGCGCCCGAACGGTGGCTGCAACGGTGCGGTCAGCCACTGGCCGGCGTCGGGGTCGTATTGTTCGAGCATGATGTGCGCGCCGTGCAGGTCGAGGTAGGCAAAGCCTTCTTCTGCGCGCTGATAGGCAATGGCGAAACCTAACTGTTCGACCCAGAACGCCAGGCTGGCGCTGAGGCGGGTGACGATCAGTTCCGGCACGAGCGGATTACGGTTAAACATGGCATTCCTTGGACTGCAGGGTGGCGTTCACCTTAACGGATTGTGGTGCCCATGGCCCACAAGCGGCCAAACGACCACCCATCGATTAAAAAACATCCAATCGAACCTATCCGGCCACCTTCCACTCCACCTTACTGAACCCCCTGATGGTGGAGTAAGGATCATGGCTCAGCCATCGATTTTGGTATTGGAAGACGACGAGATCATTCGGGCGTTGATGGTGGATGTGCTGGAAGACTTTGGTGCGGTGGTGACATCGTTTGCATCGGCAGACGAAGGGATGATTTACCTGGAGCGCGGCGATGACCCGGTGGATTTGATTGTCAGTGATATTCAAATGCCCGGTTTGCTCAATGGTTATGACTTGAGCCGTGTGGTCGCCCATCGCTGGCCTGACGTGCAGGTGGTGCTGACCTCAGGCAACACGAAAATCGCCGCCGAGTTGGGCAGTTCGGTGCGGTTTCTGCCCAAACCTTGGAGTACCGACCACTTGCTCGAGTGCGTGCAGACGGCATTGATGCACTAGGGCCTGCCCCTGCATTGATAGCAGCTCGATATCATTTCAACCGAACTTGAGGGCCCGGTCTGCGGTCATGTAATGTGCAGGGAGCGACTTTTCTGATCCGCTGGTCAGCCTTTTCGCTTCTGCGTTCAGCTGACGACAATGAGTTGTGTAGAATCGTCGCCCATTTTCATGCGTCATTCATGGCCGGCAGGCCCACAGTTCGAGCTCATTGAATGCATTCACAGGCCCATGACGTTAGTGCGCCCTCCTTGTTGGAAACGTTGCGCACGGGCACGGGCCTGCTGCATGTGGCGTTGGAACAGCGTCTGCCGTTTTTTTCCGAGCGCCTGGATGCCCAGTGGTATCGGCGCTTGCTGCAGGCGTACTACGGCTTTTATCAGCCAATGGAAGCGGCGCTGTACGAAAGCGGCTTGATTCCCGATGGATATGAGTCTGCGTTGCGTGTGAAAACGCCAACACTGGTGCATGACCTGCATGCACTCGGCCTGATCGACAATGCCATTCATGCCCTGCCTCGCTGCACTCAACTCCCCGCATTAGACACACCGGCTGCGTGCCTCGGCGCCCTGTATGTGCTGGAAGGCGCCACCCTGGGCGGCCAAGTGCTGCGCCGGGAAATGGCCTTGCGCCTGGGTGTGAACGCCGACAACGGCGGTGCTTTTCTCAATGTATACGGCGCCGAGACCGGACGGCGCTGGAAAGATTTCCTCGATTATCTGGGCCGCCAGCCACTGGATACACATGCCGCCGCGCGCGCGGTGATGGCGGCCCGTTCGACATTCAGCGGCTTTGAGCAATGGCTCGACAGCCAGGAGGTATTGCTATGAAACCCGAAGATTTTGAAGAGCTGCTTGCCAACTGCGCCGACGAACCCATTCGTTTTCCGGGGGCCATCCAGCCCCACGGCGTGCTGCTGACCTTGTCGGAACCTGGCCTGAACATCATTCAGGTAAGTGCCAACGTCGGTACGTTGTTCGGCCACGCCCCCGAGGCGCTGTTGAATCAACCGTTGCACAGTTTGATTGGCGAGGAGTACGCCCAGGCCGTGCAAACCATGGCCGAGGACAGTGCATTCCTGGACTCGCCGCCCCTGCTCATCACCTTCAAGGGTGAGCAGTTCGAAGGCCTGTTGCATCGCCATCAGGGCGTACTGGTGCTGGAATTCGAACCACGGCTCAAGGATTTCAAACCCCGTGCGCACAATGGCCGCACCAGCGACCTGGGCAAGATGCTGCACCGCCTGCAATCGGCAAAAACCTTGCAGGCGCTCTACGCCATCACCGTCAACGAAATCCAAGCCATGACCGGCTATGACCGGGTGCTCATCTATCGTTTCGAAGAAGAAGGCCATGGCCAAGTGATCGCCGAAGCTTCGGCACCTTCCATGGAATTGTTCAACGGGCTGTTCTTCCCCGCGTCCGACATCCCCGAGCAGGCCCGCGAGCTGTATCGCACCAACTGGCTACGGATCATCCCGAATGCGTCCTACGAACCGGTACCGCTGCTGCCCAAATTGCGCCCGGACACCGGGCAGCCCCTGGACCTGAGCTTCGCCACCCTGCGCAGCGTGTCGCCGATTCACTGCCAGTACATGCAGAACATGGGCGTGTTGTCGTCCATGAGTATTTCGCTGATGAAGGGCGACAAACTCTGGGGCCTGATCAGCTGCGGCAACCGCGAGCCACTGCTGGTGCCTAACGATTTGCGCATGGCCTGCCAAACCATCGGCCAGGTGCTGTCATTGCAGATCAGTGCCATGGAGACCCTGGAGCTGACCCGCCAGCGCGAAGAAAAAGTCGAAGCGCTGGCGCTGCTGGACCTGGCGATGAAGGCCTCTGCCAATAACGTATTCGACGGCCTGGCCCAGCAAGGCCGAATGCTGATGGACCTGACCCTCTCCGGCGGCGTGGCGATCATCGAAGATAAGCAATTGCACCGCTACGGCAACTGCCCCGAACCGGCGCAGATACGCGCGCTGCACAAGTGGTTGCAGGGCCACGGCGCACCGGTATTTTCCAGCCATAACCTGGCCTCGGTTTATCCGCCTGCCGCCGAGTTCCAGAGCGTGGCCAGCGGCGTGCTCGCCATGAGCTTGCCCAAGCCTGTGGATAACGGTGTGTTGTGGTTTCGCCCGGAAGTCAAAGAGAACATCCACTGGAGTGGCGACCCGGAGAAGCCGCTGAATCTGGAAACCTGCGACGCGGGCATGCGCCTTCGCCCACGCACCTCGTTTGAAATCTGGAAAGTGGAAATGGCCGGCATCTCCACCAAATGGAGCCATGGCGACCTGTTTGCCGCCAATGATTTGCGCCGCTCGGCCCTGGAGAACGACCTGTCCCGACAGGTGCTGCGCGAGCAACAAGCGGTGCGTGCGCGGGACGAGCTGGTCGCGGTGGTTTCCCACGATCTGCGCAACCCCATGACCGTCATCTCCATGCTCTGCGGCATGATGCAAAAAGCCTTCAGCTCCGATGGCCCCCACACTTCACGGCGCATCTCTTCCGCCATCGACACCATGCAACAGGCTGCCGGGCGCATGAACGTGTTGCTGGAGGATTTGCTCGACACCTCGAAAATCGAGGCCGGCCGCTATGTGGTCAAGCCGGTGGCGCTGGACGTCAGCCAGATCTTTGAAGAGGCGTATTCGCTGCTGGCCCCCCTGGCCTCGGAAAAGGGCATCGACCTGTCGTTCAATGTCGAGCCAGGCCTGCAGATCAAAGCCGACCCGGAGCGCTTGTTCCAGGTGCTGTCAAACCTGATCGGCAACGCGATCAAGTTCACCCCGCGTCAGGGCAACATCGGCATCAGCGCCATGAGCAACGGCGAGGAGATTGTATTTTCGGTGCGCGACTCAGGTGAAGGCATTGCGCCGGACGACCTGCCCCATGTGTTCGATCGCTATTGGACCCAGACTGAAAACAACCCCACCGGCAGCGGACTGGGACTGTATATCACCCAGGGGATTGTCCAGGCCCACGGTGGGCGCATCGAGGCCGAAAGCGAGTTGGGCCGCGGCAGTGAATTCAGGTTTACGGTGCCAAAGCCTGCTTGAAACGCGCTCAAATCCTACAAGCCAAATATCTGGTTACCTATGGCCGGGAACGAAAAAACCGGCCAGCTCCACTCAATCAGTGCGCAGTCAAAGGGAGTATTGATGCGATAACCATCCTCCAATTGAGTAAGGGGTTTTACCGATGATCATTGGCAATTCGTTTAGCAGCTTCAGCTATAACATCGAGCAAGGCATGAAAGATAACCGGCCTCCAGCCAATCCCGCACCCACCTCTTCGCCGGTTGACAGCAACCAACAGGGGCAACACACCCAACCAAAACCCAAAAATTCGGGTCTGGACTCCATTGGAGGAGGCAAGCTGACTTAAACCGTTACGGGCCACCGGCAACAAGTGCAGCGCACAGCGCTGCACTCCGTTAACAAAACACTGACATCCTCTGCGTTATCCTCCCCAGTTCCACTTGGAATGAGCAGCATTCTTCATGCTTCAACCCGACACTTTGCCCGCGGTCATTGCCGGCCCGCTCCTACGGCGCCTGGAGCCGCAACGCCTGGTTATCTGGTTGGTGGGCAGTCGTGCCCTGCCACTGTCCTTGAGGCTGCAATTACCCTCGGGCGAGGCGCTGGATAACCCACTCGATGCAACGCACTGCCAAGTTGTGCCCGTCGGGCGCCACGCCTTTATCCACCTGATCGACATCGCCCTGAGCCACGCCCTGCCACAGGATGAAATCATCGGTTACGACCTGTTGATTGACGGCCTCGGCATTGCACAATGGGCACCGCACTTGCTGTATGGCGACGCCACTACGCCCAGCTTCGTGCTGCATAGCCGCATCCACCACTTGGTGCATGGCTCGTGCCGCAAACCCCACCACCGCGCCGACGAAGGCTTGTTGTGTGTCGACCGCCTGTTGGCAGATGCTCGTACACCGCTCGACCGCCCAGCCTTATTGATGATGAATGGCGACCAGATCTACGCCGACGATGTCGCAGGGCCCATGCTACGCGCCATTCATGGGCTGATTGCGCGCCTGGGCCTGTTCGATGAGTACTTGGAGGGCGCGGTGGTGAGCGACAGCGCCAGCCTTTATGGGCATCGCGCCAGCTACTACCACCGGGCCGACCTGCTCCCTGCGCTGGACAGTAACGAGACCTTGCGCGAACGCTTTTTCGGCGGCGTGAAGAAGCCGATCTTCACCAGCAGCACCGCCGACAATCACCTGGTGACCTTCGCCGAAGTGATCGCGATGTACCTGCTGGCCTGGTCGCCAGCATCCTGGGCGCTGATCGCACCAGAACCGCCGCCGCTGAGCGCGCAAGAACAGCAACGCTACGCCCGCGAACAGGTTCACATCGACCAGTTCCGCGACGGCCTGCCTGGAGTGGCGCGGGTGTTCGCGCACCTGTCGACGCTGATGATGTTCGACGATCACGACATCACCGACGACTGGAACCTCAGCGCGCAGTGGGAAGAAACCGCCTACGGCCATCCCTTTTCCAAACGCATCATCGGCAATGCCTTGCTGGCGTATCTGCTATGTCAAGGCTGGGGCAACCAGCCCCAGGTATTTGGCGAACTGCTGGGGCAAACCCAGGCACTGACCGGCCAGGTACAGGCCAATCATCTCGACGCGGCGGCGCAAGACGCGTTGCTGGAGGCCCTGCTGAAATTCCAGCAGTGGCACTACGTATTGCCCACCACCCCGGCGCTGGTGGTACTCGACACCCGCACCCGACGCTGGCGCAGCGAGTTCACCCTCAAGCAACCCTCTGGCCTACTGGACTGGGAAGCCTTGAGCGAACTGCAACAAGCGCTGCTGGACCACCCGTCAGCCATCATTGTCTCGCCCGCGCCGGTCTTTGGCGTCAAGCTGATCGAGACGGTGCAAAAGGTCTTCAGCTGGTGCGGCTTTCCCCTGCTGGTGGACGCCGAGAACTGGATGGCCCACCGTGGCGCCGCTCAAGTGATTTTGAATATCTTCCGCCATTCACGCACGCCGGGTAACTACGTGATCCTCTCCGGCGATGTGCATTACTCGTTTGTCTATCAAGTGCTGATCCGCCATCGCAACGGCGGCCCCAAGATCTGGCAAATCACCAGCAGCGGCATCAAGAACGAGTTCCCGCCGCGCCTGCTGGAATGGTTCGACCGCCTCAACCGCTGGCTCTACTCCCCGCGTTCGCCGCTCAACTGGTTTACCCGCCGGCGCACCATGCAGGTGGTGCCCTATATTCCCGAGCACGCCGAAGCGGGTGAACGGCTGTGGAACTCGGCAGGCATTGGCCAGGTGTTTTTCAATGAGCAGGGCCAACCGCAGACCATTTACCAGCACAACGCGGATGGAAGGCCTCGGACAAAGATGATGGCGCCAGAAAAATAGCGTTTCGCCACTCGTCAAAAGCAGCACACCTGCCCTATTCAAAGCGCGCAAGCGCCGATGTACAGTAGCCCCAGCCACGGAGTATCGGCGTCAACCATGACTGGCCTTGGGCGCCAGCCCCCGCAGGAAGCGCGCAGATGGACGATACATCCGGCAAAGAACCGCTACGCAATGAGGTGTCCGACCTTAACGTCGACCTGTTGCACGCCATCATGGAACTGGTCAGTGATGGCATCTGGGACTGGAACGCCAACACCGGCTTCGTCTACCGCAACCCCGGCTGGTACGAAATGCTTGGCTACTCCCACCACTCTCTGGAAAACAGCGTGTTCACCTGGGAGAACGTGATCCATCCCGAGGATTACCCCTGCGTGATGGCAGTGTTCGATGATTACATCAGCCAACGCGCCCCTCATTACCGGGCCGAATACCGTTGTCGCAAAGAAGACGGTACGTACCTGTGGATCGAGGACCGTGGCTACGTCATTGCCCGCAACCCCGACGGTTCCGTGGCGCGCATGGTGGGCGCACACCGCGATATTCATACACGCAAATGCTCCATCGAACAGCTGCAAAAGCGCAACCAGTCCCTGGAAGCGCTGGTCGCGGAGCGCACCCTTGAGTTGTCACGCGTCAACCAGCAACTGCAATTGCAACTGGACGAAAACCGCTCCCTGGCCGAGCGGGACGCCCTGACGCGCATCGCCAATCGGTACCGCCTGGAAAAAGTACTGCTGGAAGAATGCGACCGTGCCGAGCGCTTCCGCCTGCCACTGGCGCTGGTGGCCATGGATGTCGATGACTTCAAGCCGATCAATGACCAATACGGCCACGGCGTCGGCGATCAGGCACTGATACGGGTGGTGGAAACCTTGGAAACCTGCGTACGCGCAAGCGACTTGCTGGCGCGCTGGGGTGGCGATGAGTTTATGGTGGTGCTGCCCAAAAGCAGCCTGGACACGGCCAAAGAGCTGGCCGAAAGGATTCGCCATAAAATCAAGGAGGCAGCCCCCGTGGGCGCCTTGAACGTTACCCTGAGCCTGGGCGTGGTGGAGCGGCGCATGGGGGAATCGCCGGCAGCGCTAATGGCGCGGGCCGATCAAGCCTTGTACCGGTCCAAGGCGGCGGGCAAGGATGGGGTGTCGGAATAGCCGCAGCTCCTTCCAAGGTGGAATGACCCGGCAACTTTATTTCGTTTGCGGCAAGGCCGGGCGCGCGGCTTAGATAGCGCTGCGCCCACCACTGCCGAGTCCCAGAGTCATGAGCCACGCTAGCATCAGCCAGTCGATTTCCATCGTTCACCCCATCAGCCTGAGCCACGGTAAAAACGCCGAAGTCTGGGACACGGCGGGCAAGCGGTATATCGACTTTGTCGGCGGTATCGGTGTACTCAACCTGGGCCATTGCCACCCGGCCGTGGTGGCGGCGATTTGCGAGCAAGCCACCCGGCTTACTCATTACGCGTTCAACGCTGCACCGCATACGCCCTACATAGAATTGATGCAACGCCTCAGCGCGTTTATCCCGGTGGGTTACCCGGTCAGCGGCATGCTCACCAACAGCGGCGCCGAGGCGGCGGAGAACGCGTTGAAGATCGCCCGTGGTGCTACCGGGCGCACGGCGGTGATCGCCTTTGACGGCGCCTTCCACGGGCGCACCCTGGCAACCCTCAACCTCAATGGCAAGGTCGCGCCCTACAAACAGAAGGTGGGCGTACTGCCCGGCCCTGTGTATCACCTGCCCTACCCCAGTACCGATAACGGCGTGACCTGCACCGAAGCGCTGAAAGCCATGGACCGTCTGTTCAGCGTGGAAATCGACGTAAACGATGTGGCCTGCTTCATCATCGAGCCGGTACAGGGCGAAGGCGGTTTTCTCGCCCTGGACACTGAGTTCGCCCAGGCTCTGCGGCGCTTCTGCGACGAGCACAACATTGTGCTGATCATCGATGAAATCCAATCGGGTTTCGGGCGCACCGGCCAGCGTTTCGCCTTCTCGCGCCTGGGCATCGAGCCGGACCTGCTGCTGCTCGGCAAAAGCATCGCCGGCGGCATGCCATTGGGGGCGGTGGTCGGGCGCAAGGCGCTGATGGATAACCTGCCTAAAGGTGGGCTGGGAGGTACGTACTCGGGTAACCCCATCGCCTGTGCGGCGGCGCTGGCGACCCTTGAGTTGATGAGCGACAAAAACCTGCACGCGTGGGGCACCGCGCAGGAAGCCGCGATTGTGGGCCGCTATGAAGCCTGGCACGCGCAACAACTGTCGCCCTACCTGGGCCGCCTCACCGGTGTCGGCGCCATGCGGGGCATTGAACTGGCCCATGCCGACGGCACACCCGCCATCCAGCAACTGGCGCAACTGCTGGAGCTGGCGCGCAAGGCGGGCTTGCTGCTGATGCCCAGCGGCAAGTCGCGGCACATCGTGCGCTTGCTGGCCCCGCTGACCATTGAGCCTGGGGTGTTGGAGGAAGGCCTGGATATTCTCCAGGCGTGTCTCACAAAGTTGGACGAATAGCGGCCTGCCTTGACCTGATCCCCTCACCCGCTGAAAATGTCCGACGTTTTTTTGTCTCTCCGCTTACTACGCAGTGAAATTTTAATGCCTGATTCCTACACCGAAAAATCCGCCGAAGAATCCGTAGTCGCCCTGCACGCCAAAGCCGAATACGAAAACGCCATCAATCTTTCACAGCATGTGCCAGCCGCCAAGATCATCAGCGAGATGGTGCTGGACGCGTTTCACACCTCCAAGGAAAGCGACGAGATCCGCGAGCTGCGGGTTGCCATCCGCCAGGCCCATGATGCCTTCGACGATGACAAAGCCTATGAGCTGATGGGCCAGCTCAAGCAATTGAAAGACGCCGAAGCCGCAGACAACGCCGCCCTGGAACACCTGAGCAGCCAGTTCTCGATCAGCCGCATCCTGTCCAGTTTCAAGGACGACCCCGAATTCCAGGAACTGGTCTACGGCCTGGCCCTCAAGGTCCTTAACCAGTCGCACCAGGCCATCAGCAACCCGAGCGCCGGCAAGGGCAAGGCAGCACGTGCCAAGAAAGACACCGAAGTGTTTGTGATCAGCAAGGATGGCATCAGCGTCACCCTGCCGCTGCGCACGCCGCGCTCCAAGCTCAATGTGGACCGCGAGGCGTTGGAATTCCTGGGCTTCACCTTTGTGGGCGAAGGCAGCGAGGCGGAGCTTGCGAGCGAAACCTTCATCGACAACAGCGGCGCCGAGCAGCCGGTCACGCGCAAGAGCATCGTGACCGCGCTGCAACAGCAAAGCGCGTTTGACGGCTACGCCATCGCCGCCCAGTAAATAGCTGACGCAACCCGGCGCGCGTGCAAGGCGCAGCGCCGGTTGCCGTCTACGCCGATTTGTTCCACAACACCGCCGAGCTTTTCATCATCCCCACGGCGATTGCGAACAGCACCAACACGCAGCCTGTCAGCAGCCACGGTGATGGCAAGGTTGGCCGGGCCAATAACATGAACGCCAACGAGGGCGCGATCATCACGCCGATGTTGACGCCTGCCGAGTAATAGCCAAGGTTGCGGCCCACGCTGTCGCGGCTGGAAATGCTGCTGACATAGTGGGTGATCGCGGGGAACACAATCATCTCGCCCAGGCTCCACAACACCGTAGCAAGCATTAACAGCGCGCCGACCTGACCAAAGCCCATCAAGAAGAAACCGCCGCCTGCCAGCAAGAAGCCGATGATCAGCGAGCGGCTGCTCGACAAGTGCGCCATGCGCAGGTTGATCGGCACTTCAAACACAATCACCAGCAAAGCATTGATAAAGAAAATGATGCCCACGTAATAGGCCGGCAATTGGGTGTAGTTGATGATGTACGCCGACAGAAAAGTCGGCGGCAGTGCGTATGCCACGTGCACCGGCAGCGCCGCCAACAGGATCACCAGCAGTCGCGAACGCTCATGAGCCGCCACCTCGGGCAAGCCCTCGCCCTTGCCGGCGACGGGCGCGTCTTGGGTGGCTGGCCGGGGCCGTCCGAACCGCAGGCAGGCGGCGAAGGCCAGCAAGGACAACACGGCATTGATGTAGAACACCGCATCGGCATTGCGCAGAAAGATCAAGCTGCCCAGCAACGGCCCGATGGCCATGCCGATGTTGATCGCCAGCCGGTTGCACGAAAACGCCACTTTGCGTGACTCAAGGTTGCTGTGAGCCACCGTCTCGGAGAACGCGGCCGGTGTGAAGGCTTCGTAACAAGCGCCCCAGAGAAACGACAACAGGAACAGCGCGAGCAGGTTTTCCACCGAGGGAATGACCAGCAGCAACACCGCGTTGAACACCAACGAACCGAGGATGACCCGGTTGGCCGAAAACCGCTTGATCACGGCGCCGATGACCAGGTCGGTACACAGGGCGCCCGCGCCATATACCCCGACCAACAGGCCAGCCGTGCCCGCCGATATCGCGTGTTGATGAATCAGGTACGCCGCGTAGAAAGGAAACGCCAGAGTGCCCATGCGGAACACCAGCGTGATCATGAACAGTGCTTGCAACCGCGCATTAAGGCCGCGCAAGGCGTGAAAAGTGCCCATCAGCGCAACACGCTGGCACAGGTGTGGAGCAAAGCTACAGAGCGGCTCATCCGAATGTCCTTTGGCAATGGCGGCGCCGGTGTGTCCGACGCCAAACTCCATAGCTGGGCAACCTAATGCAGCACTGTGCGGCGAACAAGCTACCCATTTGGACAGGTAGGTGCTGATTGCGACCTCAGGCCGGGTGGCGGATATAGCCCAATTGCAGGGCCTTGCCGATTGCTGACTTGCCGTTGGTGACCTGCAATTTGCCGAAGATATTCTTCATGTGAAACTTGACCGTATGGGAGGTCATCGAGGTCAGGAGCGCCACTTCGTTGTAGGTCTTGCCCAGGCTGACCCAGGACAATACTTCGGTTTCCCGTGGGGTCAGCACCGTCTGTTGAGCGACCGGCGCGGCGTGATCTTCCAGGGCCTCGTCGTACATCGAGACCAACAGCATCTGCAGTTCACTTTGATGGGCCAGCACGGTCTCGCGAAATTGCTGGTCGTCGCCGAAACTGCACAGATTGAGCACCGAATAGAAGCCGCGATTGCCATGCACGATAAAACTGGCGCCCTCGCCAACAGGTTTGTAGGGGCCCGGCACCGGCACCGCCTCATCGGCCACGGCCAGCAGGTGTTCATCACTCCAGAAAAACGGTTTGATCCGGGTGCGGGTCAATGTAACCAGTTCGCCACGCCGGTAGAAATCGTCGGCCGTGTCGGAAGGCTCCATGGCCTCAGGGTAATTGGACACAATCTGCGCTTGGTCCATCGGCGGCCCACACTGATAGACCTCAAAGTGCCCCAGGCCACGGCGGCTCAGCTCGGCATCGAGCAAGCGGCGCATCTCCTCGGGCAGCATGGGCGATTTCTTATCGGGTTGGCCATTAGGTCCCACGGGTATCTTCCTTGAGCATTCGACCCGGTCGAGCATGAAGCATGCCTGGCTTACCTGTCCAGGCAGCGGATGACAAACACTGGGCCTAGACCTGCGCCGCGAACGCCTCGCGAAAGCGCTGCATCTCTTGCTCATTACCCACTGTCACCCGCACCCAATGCGGCCAGTCCTTCCATACCCGCCCAACCAACACATTCTGCGCCGCTAACTGCTCAATCACCTGCTCTGCCGGGCGCTTCACGTCGATCATGAAGCAATTGCTGTGGGAAGCGGTGCAGGTAAAGCCCCGGCCCTTGAGCCAGGCGATCGTCTCATCGCGCAACCTGGCATTGCGCGCTTTGCGTTGGCCCACCAGTTGCGAATCTTCCAGGCTGGCACGGGCGGCCAGCAAGCTGGCGCCGGCCGGGACATTATCGCCGCCGAACACCGCCAGCCGCTCCAGCAGCGCCGGGTGGCCGATTGCCAGGCCCAGGCGCGCACCGGCCATGCCGTAGATCTTGGAGAACGTGCGCAGCACCAGCAGGTCGTCGTGGTCGTTGACCCAACTCACGCAACTGGGTGCGTCACAGAAGTCGATATAAGCCTCGTCCACGACCAGCACGCTGCCCTTGGGTTTGTGCGCCAGGGCTTGGCGGATGGCCTCGGTCGAGGTGAGCGTACCGGTCGGGTTGTTGGGGTTGCACAGGTACAGCATGCCGGCCTGAGGGTCCGCCGCGAGCATGGCAGGCACATCGTGGGCATGCTGGGCGTTCAGGCTCACTTCTTGCACCGGCGCCTTGATCGATTCCGCCGCCTGGCGCGGTACTTCGTAGGACGGCGTGGCCATCACCAGGCCGCGGGTCTGGCTGGTGAACGCCAGCACCGCGTAACGCAGGGCGGCCATCGAGCCGGCAAACACTCCGACGCTGTCTTCGGCTATGCCCTGTTGTTGGGCGAACAGCGCGGCCAATGCATACATGTCCGGGTAAGGGTACCGCCCGGAGGCTGCAATCGCGCGCTGCATCGCCTGGCGAGCCGCGTCTGAAGGGCCGTAGGGGCTTTCGTTGTAATTGAGCAGCACCTTGTCAGATTTCGTCGGCGCCGGGCTGGCGACGGCCCAATTGAGCTGCCCCATCACAGGCAGGGCCGCGCCCAGGGCGAGAAGGGATCGACGACTGACACGCACCATGGTGACTACTCCTTGTAGAGGCGCGAGGGATTCGCGCGGGCCGTTCAGAAGAGTATGACGAGAAAGCCGTTGCCTGATTTACCACCAAGGCGTATCCCTGCACTCAGTACTTTATTGTTATAGCGGGCGCATGCAACACTTTCACTGCCGCCAAACCCGCAACATCGGGTTCTGCCGGCATGGACTGATGACTAAATGGAAGTGGTGAGCACTTGATACACAGACGGGAAAAAACCGAGCACTTGAAGAGCAACATCAAGTACTTGATCAAAAGTCGTGGCGAAACCCAGCTTTCGCTAAGCAATGCCGCCGGCCTGACCAGAACGACTATCTACAACATCCTGGAAGGCAAGGTCGTCAACGTGCAGCAGTCGACGATTCGCAAGATTTCGGACTTCTTTGGCGTGTCCTACGAAGAAATCGAGACCATCAGTTTTGAGGCCAAGGAAGTCATCGAGAGCAACGTTTCCCCACTGGGTAACAAGAACCCGGCGGCAGTGCCTGTGCTCAAGGAAAGCCTGCTCATGCAGAACCTGGGCAAGCGCATCGGTGAACTGGCCACGCTTCATCCGCTCACCTATTACTTTGGCAGCGCCTGCAACCTGATCGGCGTGCGCCTGGAGCACGGGATTCCCGGCCTTAATGAGCCTGGGGACTTGCTGATCGTGCAGAAAGGCTCATCCAGCGACGATAAAGAAAAGCTGGTGTACGACCGTGCCACCAAGAAGCTGTTCATCACCCTCGAACCCTGCGGGAACTCAGAGCGGTTGTGTGTCATCGGCGACATCCTTGAGGAGCGCTTCAATGACAACGTCTGAGGGCACCATTGAAAACAGCAAATACAAGTTGCTGGGCTTTGAAAATGACAAGCGCCTGGCGGTGATCATGGTGATCGCCACCGGCAAGGTCCTCAAGATCAAGCTGAGTGAAGTGCTCAGCAGCGAAATGATGGACAACTTCAACAAGATGGAAATCAAGAACCTGTACAAGAAGTTCTATTCCCAAGGCGGAGCACTGACCGCTTACGAGATAAACGACCGCAATGAAAACTCCTGGATGATCTACATCATCCTGAACTTGCTGCTGTTCACCTTCTATATCTTCACCAGCATTGCCGCGACCAAGCCGATTTACCTGGAGTCCTTGGGCATCATCGTCACGCCGGGCACGTTCCTGTACCCGCTGACCTTTTTGATCGTGGACTTGCTCAACGAGAATTTCGGCTTGCGCCTGGCCAGGCGGGCCATTCTGTTTGCGTTTGCCAGCAACGCGATGATCATCATCCTGCTGTATGGCTCCACGTTCTTGCCGGGGCTGCCGGGCTGGAAGCTGGATGGGCCTTATACCGACGTGATCCTGCAAGTGTCATCGGTGCTGGTGGCCTCTTCGGTGTCGTTCCTGGTGTCGGAGAACATAAATTCCTACCTGCTGTGCAAGATCAAGGAGCTGACCAACTCCAGGTACCTGTACTTGCGGATATTCCTCAGTACGTTCTTCGCGGTGATTATCGACAGCTTCCTGTTCTGCTTTATTGCCTTCTACGGGGCGATGCAGACCAGCGATATCCTCAGCATGATTTATGTGCAGATCGCGATCAAAGTCGGCTTTGCGTTCTTCAATATCCTGCCCGCCTATGGCGCACGCTCATTATTCAAACGCTATCAATAACTTGTAGGAGCGAGCTTGCTCGCGAAGAACCCGAGAACGCCGCGTTCAACCCGATGTGCTGCGTTATCGTTGACGTTCTTCGCGAGCAAGCTCGCTCCTACAAGGGTTATTTGAGTTGCAACTTGTGCTTGAGGCTCTGCATGACAGGTGTCTTGTTCTGCAGGTAGTCATTCAAGCCCCGAGCGCGCAGGTTGCACGCATCACACTCGCCGCAGCCGGTACCGATGATGCCGTTGTAGCAAGTCAGCGTCTGCTCGCGCACCAGCTCCAGTTGCCCGTGGTAATCGGCCAGGGCCCAGGTCTCGGCTTTGTTCAGCCACATCAACGGGGTGTCCAGGCGCACATCGTATTCCATGCCCAGCTTGAGGGCCTGGTTCAGCGCTTTGACAAACTCATCCCGGCAATCCGGGTAGCCCGAGAAGTCGGTTTCGCACACGCCGGTGATGACAGTCTCGGCTTTCACTTGATAGGCGTAGATCGCTGCCAGGGTCAGGAACAGGATGTTGCGCCCGGGCACAAAGGTGCTCGGCAGGCTTTCGCCCGAACTGTTCACGGTCGGCACCGGGATGTTGTCACGGGTCAGGCTGCTGATCGCCAGCTCATTGAGCAGGGACACATCCATCACTTTGTGCACGGTGGCACCCAACTGCTTGGCCAACTTCTGGGCCACTTCGATTTCTGCCACGTGGCGCTGGCCGTAATCAAAGGTAATGCAGTGCACTTCGTCATACAGCGGCAGGGCCTGGATCAGGCAGGTGGTCGAATCCTGCCCGCCACTGAAGACCATTACGGCTTTTTTACTCATTGCATTGCTTCCTGCATTCGAAGAATTAGGGTGTAGGAGCGAGCTCGCTCGCGAAAAACGTCAACGATAACGCAGCGCTCAATAAAAAACCCCGCGCGACTTTCGAAGGCGGGGCTTTTTTACTGCAAGACCACTCAGTGAGCGTAGGTCAGCAACAGCTCTTTCGGCACTTGGAAATCCAGGGACATCATCACGCTGAGCGCGGTGATGGTGAAGATCGAGAACACGAACAGCTTGCGCGCCCAGACGGTGTCGTCCACCGCCTTGTAGCCGGTCCAGGCCATGTACAACCAGTACATGCCCATGGCCGCGGCGACAGCGAGGTAGCTCATGCCGGCGTAGCCACTGAAGGTCAACATCAAGGTCGCCACGAGGAAGGCCAGGATGTAGAGCAGGATGTGTTTCTTGGCCACCTGGATGCCACGTTTGACCGGCAATACCGGAATCGACGCAGCCAGGTAGTCATTGAAGCGGAAAATCGCAATGGCGTAGGAATGCGGCATCTGCCACAGGCTGAACATCACCAGCAGCGTCAGCGCGGCCATGTCGAAGCTATTGGTCACAGCCACATAACCAATCACCGGCGGCATCGCCCCCGACAGACTGCCCACCAGCGTGCCGTGAACCGACTTGCGCTTGAGGTACAGGCTGTAGAGGCCGACGTAGATGACAAACCCGATCACGGCAAACAGCGCCGCCAGCGGGTTGGCCACCTTGTACAACAGGGCCACACCGGCAACACCCAGGACGGTCGCGTAGATCAGTGCCAGCTTCAGGGAGATAAGGCCCTGGACCAGCACGCGATTCTTGGTGCGCTCCATCTTGATGTCGATGTCACGGTCGATGCAGTTGTTGAATACGCAACCGGAAGCAACCACCAGGGACGTACCGATCATTGCCGCCAGGAAGATGGCCAGATCGACATGTCCCTTGGAGGCCAGGAAGAAACCGCCCGCCACAGAAAGCACGTTACCGAAAATGATCCCCGGTTTGGTGATTTGGATAAAGTGCTTAAGCGACATCGGGTCTTACCTCACTTCGCCATCATGTAGGTGTGGATGCTGAACATGATCCACAGCGACAGACCAACCAGCAGAACGATCACCAGGCCTGCGAACACAAACGCGATCACGTTCTCGCGTTGCTCTTTGGAGCGGTCCAGGTGCAGGAAGTACACCAGGTGAACCAGAACCTGAATCACCGCGAACGCCAGGACGATCATCAAGGTGATCGACTTCGGCAAGGTTGGGTACATCACCAGGCCGAACGGGATCAGGGTCAGGATGACCGACAGGATGAAGCCGATGGCGTAAGACTTTACGCTGCCATGGCTTGAATCGTGGCTGTCATGGGAGTGTGCATTAGCCATTACAGAGTCCCCATCAAGTAAACGACGGTGAATACGCAGATCCAGACCACGTCCAGGAAGTGCCAGAACAGGCTCAGGCAGCTCAGGCGAGTCTTGTTGGTGTTGGTCAGGCCGTGCTTATTGACCTGATACATCATCACCGCCATCCACAGCAGGCCGGCGGATACGTGCAGACCGTGGGTGCCGACCAGCGTGAAGAACGCCGACAGGAAACCGGAACGGTGCGGGCCGTAGCCTTCGGAGATCAGCAGGTGGAACTCGTTGATCTCCATGCCGATGAAGCCCAGGCCGAACAGGAAGGTCAGGCCCAGCCAGCTCAGTACGCCCTTCTTGTTGCCCTTGTAGAAGGCCAACATGGCGAAGCCGTAGGTGATCGAACTGAACAACAGCAAGGCGGTTTCGCCGAGCACGTAAGGCAGTTCGAAGATGTCGTGGCCCGACGGGCCACCCGCTACGTTGTTTACCAGTACCGCGTACACCGCGAAGATCGACGCAAACAAGATGCAGTCGGTCATCAGGTAGAGCCAGAAACCGTAGACGGTTATCGGCCCCGAGTCGTGGTGGTGGTCATCGTGCCCATGGTCATCGACATGGGCGTGTCCAGCATTGGTCACTAAGTTCGACATGGTTTAAGCCTGTTCCAACGAGGTTTCTACACGGTTGGCCGGGATCTTCTTCTCGGCTACCAGGCGAGCGTGCTGCTCGGCTTCGATGCGTTCGATCGTTTCGACCGGCACCATGTAGCCTTGATCATCACGGGCAGCGTGAATGATGAAGTAACCGATAGTGCCCACCAGGCTCGCGATTGCCAGCCACCAGATGTGCCAGATCATCGCGAAACCGAACACGGTCAACAGCGCACCCATCACCACGCCAGTGGCGGTGTTGTTTGGCATGTGGATCGGTTCGTAGTGCTTGGGCTTCTGGTACGCAGTACCGTCTTCCTTGGCTTCGGTGAACGCATCAATGGTGTTCGCAGTAGGGATCACAGCGAAGTTGTAGAACGGTGGTGGCGACGAGGTCGACCATTCCAGGGTGTGGCCGTTCCATGGGTCGCCGGATTCGCACATGTTCTGCTTGCGATCACGCACGCTGACGTACAGCTGGATCAGCTGGCAGGCGATACCCACAGCGATCATCACCGCACCGAACATGGCAACGTACAGGTACGGTACCCACTCAGGGTTGGTAGTGGCGTTCAGACGACGGGTCATGCCCATGAAGCCCAGTGCATAGAGCGGCATGAACGCGACGAAGAAGCCCGAGATCCAGAACCAGAACGCAGCCTTGCCCCAACCTTCGTGCAGCTTGAAGCCGAACGCTTTCGGGAAGTAGAAGCTGAAACCAGCGATGTAGCCGAATACCGCACCACCGATGATCACGTTGTGGAAGTGAGCGATCACGAACAGGCTGTTGTGCAGCACGAAGTCAGCACCCGGGATGGCCAGCAGTACGCCGGTCATGCCGCCGATGGCGAAAGTCACCATGAAGCCCAGGGTCCACAGGACCTGGCTGGTCATGCGCAGACGACCGTGGTAGATGGTGAACAGCCAGTTGAATAGCTTCACCCCCGTCGGGATGGAAATCAGCATCGTCGCCAGGCCGAAGAAGGCGTTGACGCTGGCCCCCGAACCCATGGTGAAGAAGTGGTGCAGCCACACCATGAAGCCCAGTACGGAGATCGCGCCAGAGGCGTAGACCATCGAGTGGTGACCGAACAGGCGCTTGCCGGTAAAGGTCGAGATCACTTCGGAGAAGATACCGAACGCTGGCAGGATCAGGATGTACACCTCAGGGTGACCCCATGCCCAGAACAGGTTCACGTACATCATTGGATTGCCACCAAGTTCATTGGTGAAAATGTGGAAATCCAGGTAACGGTCAAGCGACAGCAGCGCCATGGTAGCGGCCAGGATCGGGAACGAAGCCACGATCAGCACGTTTGCCCAGGTGCAGGTCCAGGTGAAGATCGGCATGTCCATCAGTTTCATGCCAGGGGCGCGCATTTTCAGGACGGTGGCCAGGAAGTTGACCCCCGTCAATGTCGTCCCGAGCCCTGATAACTGTAGCGCCCAGATGTAGTAGTCCACACCCACGCCCGGACTGTATTGCAGCCCCGACAATGGCGGATACGCAACCCAACCGGTCTTGGCGAATTCGCCGACGCCCAGGGAAACGTTGATCAGCACCACGCCGGACACCAGCAGCCAGAAGCTCAGGGAGTTCAGGAACGGGTAGGCAACGTCACGCGCACCGATCTGCAGCGGCAAGGCAAGGTTCATCAAGCCGGTGAAGAAAGGCATCGCCATGAAGATGATCATGATCACACCGTGGGCGGTGAAGATCTGATCATAGTGTTCAGGTGGCAGGTAGCCAGGCGAACCCTCGGTGGCCATGGCCAACTGGGTACGCATCATGATGGCGTCGGCAAAACCACGCAGCAGCATGACCATGGCAACGATGACGTACATGACGCCGATTTTCTTGTGGTCGACCGAGGTCAACCACTCGGTCCACAGGTAGGACCACTTCTTGAAATAGGTGATACCCGCAACCAGCGCCAAACCACCCAGCGCGATCATGGCGATAGTCACCATTACGATCGGCTCGTGGAATGGGACCGCGTCCCAACTTAATTTACCAAACATCGTTTACTCCTCTGCCCCAGCAGTTGAATGCGCGCCCGTATCAGAACCTTCAACCACGGCCACTTCTTTCTTCTCGTGCTTGACCGGCTTGCCTGGCTTCATACCTTCGTACTTGTCGACGATTTTCTGAAACAGGTCCGGCTCATACGCGGAGTACAAGGCGACAGGGTTGTTCTGGCTCGGTTTGGTCAGAGCGTCGTATTCAGCTTGATCAAGCTGTTTAGGTGCGGCCTTGACTGCAGCTACCCAGGCGTCGAAATCTTCCTGGCTTGTCGAGATCGCTTTGAATTTCATGCCGGTGAAGCCAGCGCCGCTGTAGTTGGCGGAGATGCCTTCCATTTCAGCTTTCTGGTTGGCGATCAGGTGCAGGCGGGTCTGCATGCCTGCCATCGCGTAGATCTGGCCGCCCAGTGCAGGGATGAAGAACGAGTTCATCACGGCGTCGGAGGTGATCCGGAAGTTAAGCGGGGTGTGCTCCGGGAAGCGGATCTCGTTGACAGTGGCGATACCCAGGTCCGGGTAGATGAACAGCCACTTCCAATCCAGCGCGACCACTTGGATGTTCACAGGCTTGACGTCGGATTCCAGCGGACGGTACGGGTCCAGCGCGTGGGTCGACTTATAGGTGATGTAACCCAGGGCGATGATGATGAGGATCGGAACCAGCCACACCGCGATCTCGATCTTGGTGGAGTGCGACCACTTCGGCGCGTAGGTAGCGCTGGTGTTGGACGCGCGGTATTTCCAGGCGAAGGCGAAGGTCATCACGATCACAGGCACCACAACCAGCAGCATCAGCAGGGTAGCGGTGATGATCAGGTTTCGTTCATCCAGACCGACCTGTCCTTTTGGGTCGAGCAAGGTCCACTTGCAGCCTCCCAGCATTAACATCATGCCAAGCAGCGGCAAAAAGCCTAGTAATCGGGGGTACCTGTTTTTACTCATCTCACGACCTCTAAAGCAGCTTGCGCAATGCAGTTGGGTTTTGATCGCCAACACTTCACCCTGCCAAGGGTTGGCATTTCTCTTCGATTGAATAAGAGCCTGCCCGACACGTCATGACTGTACGTTTCACGGACCTGCAGTGAGTTCTTATTCGATTTCGTGGCTAAAGGCCTTGTTACAGACCAATTCCATTTGGTGCGGATAGTTGAAAGGCTGCCGGAACCTGGGGTCGCATTGAGCCTTCCATCTGCTCCTCGACCGCTCCAATGCTCAAATATTGAACAGCACCGGACATTCAGTGCGGGCGATTGTAGTTAGCTAGCGATGTATAAACCATGTCTTATAAAGAAATAATTTTTATCGATTCCAGCAACAATCCTTCACCAAAGTTGCAAAGATTCGCGATCTTATCGTGTTCGATTCTCAACAAAAACCACAAAAATTGCCGTGTTATTGGGCACAGTGCCACTTCCCTTACGGCTTGTAAGGGCATGCGGATGCCGTCCAAGTCCCCATAAAACAAGGCATTCATAGAGGCTGCAGGGGTTGGGGCCGCACACAAATCGGGCCACCGCACGAACCACGAACTGACAGCACAATTTGTGCGCCGGGTGCAAATTTAAGGGCCGATTTGGCGGGTCAGAAACGTCCTGCGACAGTGTCCGTGTGACAACATGTCGCACGCTGCGCGCACCTTCCATTGCCCCTCGTCACGGTGCTTTCACAAATCCCTACAAACAAAAACGCTCCGGCCTTCATTCAGAAGGAACGGAGCGTTTGGCAACCGCAGTGACTCAGGCTTTGGGGTGACGGTTGCGATAGATGCACAGGGGCACCAGAATCGCCGTCAGCACGAATGCCACCAGCGCCCATTGGGCCAGGGACAGGCCGAGGATCGGCGGGTAAGGAGTGCTGCAGAAGCCATCGACCTGGAAGCCCAGGGGAAACACCTTGGCCAGGGGCAGGTCGTCGACGATCGGTTGCAACACATCGATACCGCAACTGACCTGGGGGAAGAACTGGGTGTACACATGATGGCCGGCCGCAGCCACGCCACCCAGGGCGCTGAGCACCACCAACCCTTCGAAGAACGTCAGCGCGCCCTTGGTGCGCATGGCGGCGCCAATGAACGCGAAGAGCGCAATCAGCAGCAAGGCGTAGCGTTGCAGAATGCACAGCGGGCACGGTGCTTCGCCCAGCACCACTTGCATGTACAGCGCCCCGCCAATCAGCGCCAGGCAGATGATGCCCAGCAACACCAGAAAGCGCCGCTCCCTGCCTAAACGCATGTCGTCAATCATCCCCGTCTTTCCCTTTCTCTGATTATGGTTGTGCCTGATGGCAACAAGTTTACACACAGGCAGTGGTTAAAACAGAGAGGGGTTAACGGCGGATTAATGGTGGTAAATGTAGTGATTGCGCGGACGCCATCGCGGGCAAGCCCGGCTCCCACATAGGAATGCAATCCTCTGTGGGAGCCGGGCTTGCCCGCGATGATGCCGATACGGTCAATTGGCCAACTTTATTCCAGCGCCGCTGCCGGCCCAAAGAACTCATAGCGCGCCTGCTCCTGCGGCACACCCAGCGCTTTGAGATGGCGCTTGATCGCCGCCATGAAGCCCTTGGGCCCCAGGAAATAAGCATCAATGTCGCGCTGCTCGGGCAACCAGGCTGCCAGTTGCTCCTGGTTGAGCATGCCGACCTTGTCCGCCGCCGGGCTGATGCCGTCATCCTCGGCGTAGCAGTAGAAACGCTTGAGCTGCGGATGCTGGGCCGCCAGGGCGTCCACCCAGTCACGGAACGCATGCACCCCGCCGTTACGGGCGCAATGGATGAAGTGCACCGGGCGCTCGGTTGCCAGGGCGGCTTCGAGCATCGGCAGTGTGGGCGTAATGCCTACCCCGCCGCTGATCAGCACCAGCGGTTTATCACTGGCAGCCAGGGTGAACTCGCCCGACGGTGGGAACAGGTCAATGGTCGCGCCGACATGCATCTGGTCATGCAGGTAATTGGAGACCCGCCCACCCGCTTCGCGCTTGACGCTGATGCGGTACAGGCCAGTGTCGGTGAGGGCCGACAGGGAATAGTTGCGGCGCACTTCCTCGCCATCGAGCACCAGTTTCAGGCCGATGTACTGGCCGGGGGCTGCGGCCAGGATCGGGCCGTTGTCCACCGGTGCGAAGTAGAAGGAGATGATCTCGTCGCTCTCCTCCACGCGCTTGACCAGCAGGAACGGCCGCGCACCCCGCCAGCCGCCGGGCGCCTGGGCTTTTTCGTCGTAGATGGCCGCTTCGGCGCCGATCAGAATGTCTGCCAACTGGCCGTAGGCCGCGCCCCAGGCACTCATGACCTCGGGGGTGGCAATCTCGCTGCCCAGCACTTCAGAAATAGCCCGCAGCAGGCACGCCCCAACGATAGGGTAGTGTTCCGGCAAGATCTGCAAGGCCACGTGCTTGTTGATGATCTTGGCCACCAGGTCGCCCAATTGGTCCAACTGGTCGATATGCCGCGCGTACATCAGCACGCCATTGGCCAAGGCGCGAGGCTGGTCACCGCTGGCCTGGTGGGCCTGGTTGAACAGCGGGCGCACCTCGGGGTACTCGGACAGCATCATGCGATAAAAGTGGGTGATCAGCGCTTCGCCGCCGCTTTCCAGCAGGGGCACGGTAGATTTGATGATTGCACGGTCTTGGGCACTAAGCATTGGAGACTCCTGGGTCTTCTTACTGATTGCCTTAAAGCAGTCAGTAATCGTGCCAACTTATAAATCCTTTAATTTCAACAAGTTAAATATTCTGTAGTCAGTATGACCTCCTACACTTTATAGTCATAACGACTACAAGGAGTCATTATGACTGCACAACCCCTGCTCACCACCTTGCTGCCGTTGGTCGCTGACCTGTCCCGGGACTTGCCCGAAGGCGAGCGCTACCGACGCCTGCTGCAAGCCATGCGCGCCCTGCTGCCCTGCGACGCCGCCGCGTTGTTACGCCTGGATGGCGAGTGGTTGGTGCCGTTGGCCGTGGACGGCTTGAGCGCCGATACCTTGGGCCGACGCTTCAAGGTCAGCGAACATCCGCGCTTCGAGATCCTGCTGAGCAGCCCCGGCCCTACCCGCTTCGACAGTGACAGCGAATTGCCCGACCCCTATGACGGCCTGGTCGCCGGTTTGCATGGCCACTTGGAAGTCCACGACTGCATGGGCTGCCCGCTGTTTATCGACGACCAGCCCTGGGGCCTGCTGACCCTGGACGCCCTCGATACCGAGCGGTTTGAACGGGTCGAGCTGGACGCCCTGCAAGCCTTCGCCAGCCTCGCCGCGGCCACCGTCAACGTGGCTGAACGCATCGAACGCCTGGCACTGCGGGCCGAAGACGAGCATCAGCGCGCCGAGATCTATCGCCAGGCCAGCGGCCAGCAGCACAAGGAAATGATCGGTCAGAGCAAAGCGCACAAGCGCCTGGTCGAGGAAATCAACTTGGTCGGCGGCAGCGACCTGACCGTGCTGATTACCGGCGAAACCGGGGTCGGCAAGGAGTTGGTGGCCCAGGCGATCCACGCCGCCTCTTCGCGCGCCGACAAACCGCTGATCAGCCTCAACTGCGCCGCCCTGCCCGAAACCCTGGTCGAAAGCGAACTGTTCGGGCATGTGCGCGGCGCCTTTACCGGCGCGTTGAACGAGCGCCGGGGCAAGTTCGAACTGGCCAATGGCGGCACCTTGTTCCTGGATGAAGTGGGTGAGTTGTCGTTGACCGTGCAGGCCAAGTTGCTGCGCGTGCTGCAAAGCGGCCAGTTGCAGCGCCTGGGCTCGGACAAGGAACACCAGGTGGACGTGCGCCTGATTGCCGCCACCAACCGCGACCTTGCCGAAGAGGTACGCAATGGCCGCTACCGTGCCGACTTCTACCACCGTTTGAGCGTCTACCCGCTGCAAGTGCCGGCGCTGCGCGAGCGCGGTCGTGATGTACTGCTGTTGGCAGGCTTCTTCCTCGAACAGAACCGTTCGCGCATGGGCCTGGGCAGCCTGCGCCTGACCGGCGACGCCCAGGCGGCACTGCTGACCTACAACTGGCCCGGCAATGTGCGCGAGCTGGAGCATTTGATCGGGCGCAGCGCGTTGAAAGCCCTGGGCAACTGCCGCGAGCGCCCGAAGATTCTCAGCCTGAGCGCCCTGGACCTGGACTTGCCCGACGTGGCTGCGGCGGTGGCCGAACAAGCACCGGACCAAGCCCTGCCCATGGTCAGCGGCGACCTGCGCCAGGCCACCGAGCACTACCAGCGCCAACTCATCAGCGCCTGCCTGGAGCGTCACCAGCAAAACTGGGCCAGCGCCGCCCGCGAACTGGGCCTGGACCGCGCCAACCTGGGGCGCATGGCCAAGCGGCTAGGCCTCAAATAAAGCAGGCACCTCAGTCAAATGTCGGGGCTGTAGCAGCCAACGGTAACCACGATGCGAAGCGAGTCGCTCTTGATCTTGATCTGCTTTTGATCTCAAGCGCCCCGTTAAACCACGCTGGCCGGAATTCGACAGTAATTTGGGGGGTAAACCGGCAGGGATGCCGGTTTAGCCGCCCCGCGCCATGGATGGCGCGTGGCGGCGGCCCCCCAAATCACTGGCGGATTACGGGCACACCGAGCCCAAGCGAGGTGCCGAGTGGTGGGGCGAGGACCTTTTGGTTAC
>JAAIGE0100267523.1_pt1 | contig 86981 bp, 80 predicted proteins | sample 6487951 | NCBI WGS metagenome assembly JAAIGE01 (sample SAMN13974128, study PRJNA590717) | phyllosphere metagenome | biome: tomato field; feature: multiple bacterial spot infested tomato fields; material: tomato leaves; isolation source: leaves from tomato fields | host: Solanum lycopersicum ...
GGAGAAGATCGACAGCGGGCATATCACCATCGACGGTGAATACGTCGGCTATCGGCGCAAAGGCGACCTGCTTTTTGAACTCACCGAGCGCGAGATTCTCAAGCGCCGTATCGACGTGGGCTTCGTGTTCCAGAACTTCAACCTGTTTCCCCACCTCACTGCCTGGGAAAACATCGCCGAAGCGCCCCTGGCGCACAAGCGCTGGAGCCGGGTGCAGGCGCGTGACAAGGCCGATGAATTACTCGCCAAGGTCGGCCTGGCGGACAAGGCCGACGCCTACCCGCGCCAGCTCTCCGGCGGCCAACAGCAACGCGTCGCCATCGCCCGGGCCTTGGCGCTCGACCCCAAAGTGCTGCTGTTCGACGAGCCCACCTCGGCCCTCGACCCGGAACTGGTGGGCGAGGTGCTGGACGTGATCAAGGGCTTGACCCAACTGGGTGTGACCCTGGTGATTGTCACCCATGAGATCGGCTTTGCCCGCGAAGTGGCCGACCACGTGGTGTTCCTCTGCGACGGTCAACTGATCGAAGAAGGCCCGCCCGAACAGATTTTGCGCCAACCCCGACATCCCCGCACCCAGGCCTTTCTCGGCAAAGTGCTTTAGTTCAAGGAGTGACTGCCCATGTTTATCGCCACTGCCCGTGTCGCCCTGTTGGCAATTGCCGGGGCCACGGCCCACAGCGCATTCGCCGTGCAACAGGTGGACCTCAGCCCCGACCGCCCGCGCATCCATGCGCCACGCAATGACGCGGCCATCGCGCAGATCCCGCCAGGCTTCAAGTTCGCCCAGCCGGGCAAGTTCACCGTGGCCGTGTCAGGCGTAGCCGGGCCACCGCTGGCGCTGCTGGCCAGTGACGACAAGACCACCATCGGCAGCGAGGCTGACACCGCCCAGCTGGTGGCCGACAGCCTTGGCCTGCAACTCAACGTGGTGCAAACCAGTTGGGAAGACTGGCCCCTGGGCGTCAGCTCGGGCAAATACGACGCGGTGATCAGCAACGTCACCGTGACCGAGGCGCGCAAAAAGCGTTTTGACTTCGCCACCTACCGCCAGGATGTGCTCGGCTTTTACGTCAAGAGCACCAGCAAGATCAATGAGATCAAGCAGGCGGCGGACATTGCCGGGCTGAAGATCATCGTCGGCTCTGGTACCAATCAGGAAAAGGTCCTGCTGGCCTGGAACGAGGCCAATGAGAAAGCCGGCCTCAAACCTGCGCTGTTGCAGTACTTCGACGACCAGGCCGCCGCGCAACTGGCGGTGCAGTCGGGGCGCAGCGACGCACTGTTCGGGCCGAACTCGGTGTACGCCTATTCGGCGGCGATCACCGGCGGCATCAAGCGCGTCGGCACCGTCAACGGTGGTTGGCCGTTGCAGGCGGATATCGCGGTGACCACGCGCAAGGACAACGGCCTGGTCAAACCGATTCACACCGCCCTGCAAGGCGCGATTGCCGGGGGGCAATACGCACAGGTGCTGCAACGTTGGGGCCTGGATGTGGAACGGGTCGACCAGTCGCTGATCAACCCACCCGGGCTGCCGGATTAAGGAGGCACAGACATGGGACTGACACGACGTGAAGCGCTGTCGAGTATCGCAGCGGTGGGCGGTGAGAAAGCGGTCAAGGATGCACTGGCGGTGTTGGGGCTGGGCCCATCGTCACACCGCCGACCGCAACCGCTGAAACTCAAGGACGGCCTGGGGCAGGGCACCCGTGTACTGGTGCTGGGCGCCGGGATTGCCGGGTTGGTCACTGCGCTGGAGTTGACGCGCGCGGGCTTCAGCGTGCAGGTGCTGGAGGCCCGTGAGCGCGTGGGTGGCCGCACCTGGACCCTGCGTAACGGCGACCGCGTGGACTATAAGGACGGTCGCTCGCAGACGGTGGGGTTTGACCCAGGCCAGTATTTCAACGCCGGGCCGGCACGCATTCCCAGCCAGCACCGCACGATCCTCGACTATTGCAGTGAGCTTGGCGTGCCGTTGGAAGTGCTGGTCAACAGCAGTCATGGTGCCCAGGTGCGACCGGACCTGAGCCAGGCGGCGTTCAGTGTCGGCCAGGCGCTCAACGATACGCGTGGGCATTTATCCGGCTTGTTGGCCAAGGCGGTGCAACGCGATGCTCTTGACGATGTACTGAGTGGCGAAGAGCGCACGCGCCTGCTGGCTTTTTTGCAGGTCTATGGTGACCTGTCCCAGGAGCTGGCCTTTGAGGGCACCCTGCGTTCGGGGCACCTTGAATCCGCCGCTCACCCTGGCGCCTTGCCCGCCCGCCGCAGCCCGTTGACGTTGGAGCGCTTGCTGCACCCGGAACTGTGGGGGGCTTTACTGCACACCGAGTTCCCGGAATTTTCAGCCACCATGTTCCAGCCGGTGGGCGGCATGGACCGTATCACCGAGGCCTTCTACCGACGCGTGCAGGAGCAGGTGCAACTGGGCGCCCAGGTGCGGCAGATCCGCCAGTTGGAGGACGGCGTGACGGTGACCTACCACGACCAGCGCAGTGGCCGTGATCAGGTGGTGCGTGGCGATTTTTTGGTCTCCACCGTGCCGCTGCCCCTGCTGGCCAAGCTCGATACCGACTTCAGCGCGCCGGTCAAGGCGGCCTTGCTCAGCACCCGCAGCGACCAGGCGACCAAGGTGGCCTGGCAATCCCCGCGCTTTTGGGAGACCGACTACCGTACCTACGGCGGCTTGTCGTGGATCGAGCATCCGGCGCGCCTGCTGTGGTACCCCAGCAACGACCTCAACACCCGCGAAGGCGTGCTGGTGGCCGGTTACGTGACCGGCGAAGGTGCCGACGTGTTTGGCGCCCAACCGCTCGATCAGCAGTACGCTGCTTCCCGGCAAGCCGTGGAGCTGTTGCATCCAGGTTATGCCAGGCATTTGCGCCATCCACTGGCGGTCTCCTGGGAGCAGATCCCCTACAGCGAAGGCCCGTGGTTGCAACGCGAACACTTCCCCGCCCAGGCCCACGCCTTGCTTGAACAGCCCCATGGCCGGGTGTACTTCGCCGGCGACGGCCTGGTGCAAAGCGGCGTAGGCATCTGGCAGGAATCGGCAGCCAACTCGGCGCGCCATGTGGTCGCACAACTGGCCGAGCGCATCACCCAACAACACCAACTCGCGGCGTTGGCCGCATCCTGAGGAGCCACACCATGAGCGACAGCATCCAACGCACCAGCGTCGGCGAATTCCCCATCTCGCAAACCGTCACCGTGCCGGCCTCGGCCAGCCTGGTGTTTGTCAGCGGCACGCTACCGGACCCCGCCGACCCGAAGGTACCTGGGGTGTATGGCGACACTGAAGTGCAGAGCGTTTCAGTGTTCAACAAACTGCGCCAGATACTGCGTCAACACGACTTGGACCTGGGCGACATCGTGCAGTTACGGGTGTTTCTGGTCGGCGCCGAAGAGACCGATGGCAAACTGGATTTTGCCGGGTTGCAGCGCGGTTATACCCAGTTCTTTGGCACGCCCGAACAGCCGAACAAACCGGCGCGCACCGCGTTGCAAGTAGTGGCGTTGCCATTGCCGGGGGCGTTGGTGGAGGTGGAGGCGATTGCGGCCAGGGCGGTGTGAGTACGCTCTGCGTGGGAACGATCATCATGGCAGGGCTTCACCCTATTCCTGCAACAGCAACGCCCCCTGCTTGAGCCTGCGTTTGTGCGCAAACGGCAAGCTCTCATCGTCACCATACGGCGCGCTATACCAGTTGCCGTAGCTCGGGTTGGGCAGCAGAAACCAACGCTGGCCTAGCCAGTTCACATAGGGTTCGACGGCCTTGCGCTGCGCATCCAGGGTGTTGTGTTCGGCTTGCACGAAATCTCCCAGCGAGTCTCCGGCCATCAACAGCACGCGGGCATGGCTGGCGACCCACTGGCGGCGGCACTGCTTGCCGTAGCCCGCGCTTTCGCAGTGGCCGGTGGGGGTGCTGGCCGCCAGGATCTGTGCGTCGCTCTCAATCGGGAAACCGCGCAAACGCAGGTTTTTGCCCGTGGCCGCGACTTGGCTGTGTTCTCGGTTGGTGAGGTAGTAAACCTGGATGCCTTTTTGCCGGGCTGCCTGCAGGAACGCCACCGAGCCTGGCAATGCCTGGGCCTTGGCCTGCTCGACCCAGGTGTTCCAGCGGTCATAGGAATAGACCTGATTGTTGATGATGTCGCGGGCGTTGAGGGGCACGTTGTCCAGCAGGGTTTCGTCGATGTCCACCACCACCGCCGGGGGCAGGCCGGCCAGGTTGCGTGGGGCAAAGGGCAGGGCGTCCCAGCTCGGGTCGGCCAGGGCGACATCCAGTTGGCGGGTGGCATTGGCGAAGAGCTGGCGGTAGATCAACTCGTGCTCGATGGAAGTCTGGGTCCAGAGCACGGCGTCGAGTTGGTCATTGGCCGGCGGGTGTTGCTGGCAGCCTGCGAGGGCGGTAGTGAGCAAGCAGAGGCTGGCGAGGAACAGGTTGCGCATGGGCTGGGTCTCGAAGAGCGTGGAGGCATGGTCAGCACGCCAGTCTAATCACTTGAGGGGCTGGCTGCTCGTTGCCATTTCGGAATCGTCTTAAAGCCAGGCTTCACCCTTGGCGGGTAATGTAGCGAGCGTTGAAGGATCGTCGTCGCTGCCCATCTGCCAGGTTTGCCTATGTCCAATAAAGCGTTACGTTTTCTGATCGCCGATGGAGAGCATTTGCAGCGGGTCAAGATCGAGAAGATGCTCAACCAGTTGGGCTATCACCGTATCGCCCCCTTGAGCTCGTTCGACGAGGTGCAGGCGTTGACGCGTTCGAATGGTGTGATGTTCGACCTGATGATCATCAACACCGCGCTGGTGCGCTCGCGTCAAGTCGATCTGCTGAAGTTCTGCCGGGAAAACCCGATGATCCGGCATGCGCTGATCTATGACGGGCAGTGCGCGCAGCGGTCGGTGGTGCCGGTGTCGGCCAGCCAGACCTTGCATTTGTCCTTGTCACAATCGCCGGATTTCAACTCCCTGTGCCGCTGCCTGGAAATGCTCGACCCGGCGGCGATGGCGTGCGTTGCCGGGATGCTCACCAAGCATTGAGCCTCAGCCACCCCAGGTGGGCAGGTTGTCATTGCTCATTCGCCAATGGGGCTGCCGAGGCCTCAGGCACACTCCGCCGACCCAACGCTCATGGCTGGCGTGCTCCATCCAATGGGCGTCGCCATATATGACGGCGTACCCCAGTGGCGTCAACGCCAAGGGACGCTTAGGCCATGGTTGATCAATCTCGGTTTCCACCAGCAACGGCTGCTCGCCATCGATCAACGGCCGCATCAGCGCATGAAACATCAGGTCGCCCAGGAACGGCAGCGGTTCGCGCTTGGCCATCAACTCCGCGAAGACGCGGGCAAACGCCACTGGCCCGCTTTCAGCGAGATACCTCAGCGCCAAGCGCTCGGTCAGTGAGAGTCCATCCTCAACTCCTGGCAACTCCTGTAATTGGCGGCGTAGCGCCGGCGCAAGCATCGGCAGGCTCGGGTGAGCAGTTTTGGCCAGTTCTGCCAGCTTGATTGGCGAGGGGTCGCAGTAAGCCGACCAGGCTTGTTTGGCCAGGTGCACCGCCGCGTCGTCGATCAAGCGTCGCTGCGGCCACAGCCAGGCAAGCACGTCGGGCGCCAGTTGCCCGATGCCGATAAACCGTTCGACGCCAGGTATGCGGTCGACCTCGATCAACTCTAGTGTTTTCGGCGCGCACTCAAGGCTTGAGAGTGCGCGAATCAGGAACAGTTGGTCATAGGCATCCGCTTCGCACCACAGCACGCTATGTTCGGCGCCGGCCAGTGAGTCCAATTGGGTGTATTCATCGTCAACGCGGCGGTCTACATCGGCAGGGGCCAGGGCAAAGGCCTGGCTGATAAAAGCGCTGCGCAGGCGACGGAATTCGGCGCTGGCAAGGTCGCGTACCGGGCCCATGCACAGTGGGTCGCTGAGCATCTGAAAGCGGCCCTTGAACCCCGCCACTTGCAGGCTGTGGGCAATATCATTGCCACAGCGCCAATGGCGAGTGCGTGCCTCGTCGCTGGCCTCGAAACCTTGGTGGCGCGCAGCAAAGTCCAGGGCATCGATATGCGCCTTGAGCTTGGGCCAACTGGCAAACCCCAATTGCTTGGCGAGCTGCCACTGGGCCTGGGCCAAGGTGGCACTGGGGTCTTGGTTTTTCAGGTGCGACAACAGTTCCCTGGCACGTTTGCGCTGCTGCTCAAGGTTGAGGCGACCGTTGGTGGTGGAGGCTAAAGGGCGTTGCGACATACGAGCTCCTTGCACAAACCTTTTCCGCTTTAAGGTTGGGAGTCGTAGAAATGAGGTGCAGCTGGGATGTCTTGGGCGCAGCCCTTTCCGCGGAAGGTGGCGTAGAGAGCGCCAGGCGGGAAATATAGGCAGCATTGCCATTGCATGCAACCCCAAAAATGTAGGAGCGAGCTTGCTCGCGAAAAACGTCAACGATAACGCGTGCTTCCTGAATAAACGCGGCGCCTGTGAGTTTTTCGCGAGCAAGCTCGCTCCTACAGAAAAGCCTGCACCAAAAGGGCTTTTTTACCTGTCCTTGCGCGCATCCAGAGTCTTTTGATGCTCGGCCAGGAACGGTTGCTCCGCTGGGTCAAAACGATCAATCCCGGCGGTGAAGCGGTGCCAGTAGGGGTACAACGGCTGGCGACGCGTGACGGCTTCGATGCGCGCCGACTGCGCTTGGGTGAGTTGCAGCTCGGTGGCCGCCAGGTTGTCGCGCAGGTGTGCTTCGGTACGGGCGCCGACAATCAGCGAGGTGATCCCCGGGCGATCCTTGAGCCAGGCCAGGCAGGTGCGGGCGACCGAGACGCCGTGTTCATCACCGACGGCGGCGAGGGTCTCGATAATGTCCAGCGCACGTTCCTGGTCGTGGACATAGGGTTCCGGCCAGCCGCTGCCCTGGCGGGTATTGGCTGGCGGCTTGTGCCCGCGTCGGGTGGTGCCGGTCAGCAGGCCTTCGCCCATCGGCCCCCATACCAGCGTGCCGATTTGCTGATCCAGGGCCAGGGGCAGCAACTCGTACTCGGCCTCGCGGGATTCCGGGGTGTAGTAGATCTGCTGGGTAATCGGCTTGAGCATCCCGTGCAGTTCAGCCTTGCCCAGGGTTTTCATCATCTGCCAGGCGGTGAAGTTGCTGGTGCCGAAGTAGCGGATCTTGCCCGAGCCCACCAACAGGCGCAGGGCTTCCAGGGTCTCTTCGATCGGCGTCATGCCGTCCCAGTTGTGCAGTTGGTACAAGTCGATGTGGTCGGTGCCCAGGCGCTTGAGGCTGGCTTCGCACGCGCGGATCAAGTGGTAGCGCGACGAGCCGGAGTTGTTGGGGTTGTCGTCCACCGGGCTGCGGCCTTTGGTGGCCAGCAGAATGTCGTTGCGCTTGTCGCCCAGCGCCTTGCCCACCACTTCTTCGGCCAGGCCGTGGGAATAGAGGTCGGCGGTGTCGACCATGTTCACCCCGGCGTCAAACGCCATATCGAACATGCGCTTGGCCAGGGGCACGTCCACTGCACCGCATTTTTCAAACTCTGCGCGACCGCCAAAGGGCACGGTGCCCAGGATGATTTCCGATACCAGCAGGCCGGAATGACCCAGTTGTCGGTACTGCATGTTGCCTCCTACTTAACGTTGCACGTGAAGGTGTGAACGATGGGCAGGGCGATAGTTTGAATTTTTTCATGAAATCCTTACGCCAAGCCTGGCGGCGGCTTTAACCAAGGATTGTTTCGCTGGATGAAATGCTGGATTGTGAATCCTGGTCATTCCGCCAAATAAGACAGCGGTAGAACATCCCTGGCGTCGATACCCACTCATTTGGAGCCTGTCATGACCCAGCCTGCGATCAAACTCTATGGTTTTCCCCTGTCCGGCCACTCCCACCGGGTCGAGCTGATGCTGTCCCTGCTGGGGCTGACGAGCGAATTTATCCTGGTGGATCTCAAGCAAGGTGCGCATAAAACGCCTGAGTTTCTCACCCGCCTGAACAGCTTCGGCCAGGTGCCGGTGATTGATGACGGCGGCACGGTACTGGCCGACTCCAATGCCATCCTGCTTTACCTGGCCAGCACCTATGGCAACGGCCAATGGCTGCCGAGCGACCCGACTGGCCACGCGCGAGTACAACGCTGGCTCTCGGCCGCCGCCGGCCCACTGCATGCCGGGCCTGCCACGGCGCGCTTGGCCACGGTGTTTGGCGCCGAGGTGGACACTGTCAGCGCAATCAATCGTGCCCATGCCTTGCTGAGCGTGATGGAGCAGCAACTGAACCACAGCCGTTTCCTCGCCAGTGAGCAGCCCAGCATTGCCGATATCGCCTTCTACACCTACGTGGCCCATGCGCCGGAAGGCAATGTGTCCCTGGCCGACTACCCTAAGGTACGCGCCTGGCTGGCCAGCATCGAAGCACTGCCGGGTTTCGTTGGCATGCCGCGCACGGCGGTGGGGCTGCAATCGCAATAACAACTGAGGGGCGCCGATGGACCGATTTCATGAAATGCAGGTGTTCCTGGCCGTGGCCGAGGAGGAGGGCTTCGCGGCTGCCGCGCGCCGCCTGAACACCTCGCCGCCCAGCGTGACTCGGGCCATTGCCGCCATGGAACAACGCATCGGCACTCAGTTGCTGGCGCGCACCACCCGCAGCCTGCACTTGACCGAAGCCGGCCAGCGTTACCTGGAAGATTGCCGACGCATCCTTGCCGAGCTGGACGAGGCCGAGGAAGCGGCGGCGGGCAGTTACTCCATTCCGGGCGGTCAGTTGACGGTGACCGCACCGGTACTGTTTGGCGAGCTGTATGTGGCGCCGGTTCTAGGGGATTATCTGGACCGTTTTCCGTTGGTGAGTATCAACGCCTTGCTGGTCGACAGGGTGGTCAATATGACCGACGAAGGTGTGGATGTAGCGGTGCGTATCGGCCACCTGCACCAATCCGGACAGCAAGCGATCAAGGTCGGCGAAGTACGCCGGGTGGTGTGCGCATCGCCGGCTTATCTTGACCAACACGGGCGGCCCCAGCGCCCCGAGCAGTTGCGTGAGGCCAAGCTCGTCACGTCATCGTCCAGCCAACTGGTCAGTGAGTGGACATTTATCGACGCCGGCCAGCCGCTGAAGGTACCGATCGATCCACGCCTGGTGGTCACCGCCAACAATGCCGCGATCAACCTGGCCCGCCTGGGCTGGGGGATGACGCGGGTACTGTCTTATCAAGTCGCGGCAGCGGTGGCGGCGGGTGAGCTGGAGCTGGTGCTGGAGGATTTCGAACCGGCGCCGCTGCCGATCCACGTGGTGTTCCAGCAAAACGGCCGCGTGCCGGCCAAGGTCAATACGTTTGTGGATTTCCTCAGCCAGCGCCTCGGGCAGGACCCGGCCCTGAACGCGGCGACCAAGCGGCGCGCCTGATGGAGCGTTTTCGCGATATGCAGCTGTTTACCGCGCTGGCCGGGCAACCCAGCCTGGCGTCGGCGGCACGCCATGCACAGGTTTCAGGTCCCACGCTGGTAAGAGCGGTTGCACGCCTTGAGGCACGCCTGCGCGTGGTGTTGCTGCAACGCAGCACCCGCGGCGTCAGCTTGAGCGACGCAGGCCAGGCTTACCTTGCCGACTGCGTGCGCCTGCTGGCAGCGGTGGACGCCGCCGAGGCTTCGGCCAACGGTTTGCATGTGCAGGCCCAGGGCGACCTGCGGATATTCCTGCCGTTGCTGTTCAGCCGCTATGTCATGGCGCCGCTGTTGGCCGGCTATGCGGATCGCTACCCGGCGGTGCGCGTTATCGCGCATTACCACGACTATTACCCGAACCTGCACGTAGAGGGGCTGGACGTGGCGGTGCTGGTCGGCGAATTGCCCAGTTCGTCGCTGATTGCGCGGCAGGTCGGGCAGGTGGGCACTGTCCTTTGCGCCAGCCCCGCTTACCTGGCGACCCGGGGCGAACCCCGGCATCCGGCTGAACTCAAGCAGCATCATCTGATTGCCAGCGCCGACCCGGTGCACTGGGATTTCCTGCATTACACCCTCAAGGCTCGCGCCCGGCTGAGTTGCGCCACTGTCCAAGGCGCGATCAATGCGGCGGTGCAGGGGGCGGGCGTGATTCGAACCTTGAGTTACCCGCTGCACGAACACCTGGCGAGCGGCCAGTTGCAGCGCCTGTTGCCTACCTTCGAGTTGCCGCCGCAGCCGGTGCATGTGGTCTACCGCGAAGGCCGCCATGCGTCGATGCGCGTGCGCAGCTTTGTCGACTACTGCGTCAGTGCGTTGCGCGAGCATCCGGCGTTTCAGTTGGCGTAATAGTGGATTGCCCAGGGTGGGCATTCTCTCCATCGCGACGTGGGCGCAGCATCTGCAGTCTCTAACCGGAGGTGAGCGCCATGCACTCGATTGAAGCAACCCCTTGGCATGTCGGCGAACGGCACATGCAGGAAAGTGCCGGCGTTTCTGAACGCATGGCCATGATCGGGCCCAAGGTCATTCGTGATCATTTGCCTGAGCAGCACCGCGATTTTTACCCGCTACTGCCGTACCTGATCGCGGGTGTGGTGGACGAACAGGGCATCCCCTGGGCGACGATGCTGGAGGGCGCACCAGGCTTCGCGCACTCACCAGATCCGCACACGCTGCAGATCGACAGCCTGCCTTCCAAAACTGATCCCGCCTGGGCTGGAATAACGGATGGCTCGGCCATTGGCCTGCTGGGCATCGACCTCAACACCCGCCGCCGCAACCGCATGAATGGTCGCATCGGAACGCTTGAGGATGAGGGCTTCGCGGTCGAGGTGGTACACACCTTCGGCAACTGCCCCAAGTACATCCAACTGCGCCCCGTCGCCGGCATTGCGCGCAAACCCGGCAACCTGGCCGAGCGCAGCAACCGCCTGGATGACGCGGCTCAAGCACTGATCCGCCACGCCGACACCTTCTTCGTCGCCAGCTACGTCGACCTGCACGGCGAACGCTCGGTGGACGTCTCCCATCGAGGCGGCAATACGGGATTTGTGCGGGTGCAAGGCAACGTGCTGACCATCCCGGATTTCGCCGGCAACCTGTTCTTCAACACTCTCGGCAACCTGCACGCCAACCCGGTGGCGGGGTTGTTGTTTGTTGATTTTGAGACCGGCGACGTGCTGCAAGTGGCCGGGCGTACTTCGTTGATCCTCAGTGGGCCACAAGTGGCTGAGTTCGAAGGCGCGCAGCGCTTGTGGACGGTGACGGTGGAACATGTGGTCCGCCGCCCTGCAGCGTTGGCCTTGCGTTGGCAGTTCGCTGAGTTTTCACCGCACAGCCTGGCGATGGGCACCTGGTAGCCTGGCACGATAATGCCCTGTAGGAGCGAGCTTGCTCGCGAAAAACGTCAACAATAACGCGGGCTTCCTGAGTAAGCGCGGCGCCTGTGGATTTTTCGCGAGCAAGCTCGCTCCTACAGGGAATGTCATTGCCTGTTGGGTTTGTGCGTTTTCATCAGGCCACCGGGCACTCACGGTTCAGCGCTTGATCTACCAGCAACTGCGCAATCTCGATCATCTGCACCACCGCCAGCACCTGCTTGCGGGCGTGACCGTCAAGCTGTTCGGCACAGTCGTAGGCGCAGACGGTCGCGGACTCCAGCATTTCGCTGGCATTGCTCAAGGCGGCTTCAGTGCTGAGTCCGGGGCGGACGGTGAAGATGACATCGGGGGATAGTTGCGGGTTGTCATCCGAGGGGGATGGTGGGGGATTGGGTGTGACTTTTTTCATGGCGAAGCTCCTATGAATGAGCACCTCCATTTCGCTACCACACGAAGTAAGGAGGCGACTGTACACGGGGTGGTAGACCGGTCATAGAAACCCGGCAGGCCGAAGCCTCCCATGCACAGCCGCCACAAAGCAGCCCGCATAAAAAAACGCCCTTGAGCGTTTTTGGGGTCTATGAAAGAACTGGGCTACCACACCCATTCGCTGATTTTGCAGCGACCCGCGAAGGTTAGCGGCGAGGTTCATCGGACGCAACCCGAAAGTTGTGTAAGAGCGGTCCGACAACCGCGCCATTGCGGGTACGCTGAATAACCCATGTAGGAGCGAGCTTGCTCGCGAAAAACGTCAACGATAACGCGCGCTTCCTGAGTAAGCGCGGCGCCTGTGGGGTTTTCGCGAGCAAGCTCGCTCCTACAGGGGGGATGTGATTGCCTGGTGGGTTTGCGCGTTTTCATCAGGCCACCGGGCACTCAAGGTTCAGCGCTTGACCCACGAACATGTTGCTGGATGTTGAACCATTATCCTGAGCGGTTTCTTTGGGTTAGCCTTGTTTTCCTACTGACAACAAGGATTGGTCATGCAACGAAAGGTTATTAATCCCACGACGGTATTCAACTCCCTGCAATACGGTTTCAGCCAGGCCATGGAAGTGCCAGAGGGCCGGCGAATCATGCTGTCGGGGCAGGTGGGCGTGGATGCTCAAGAGCGTACGGTGGGCCCAGGGGTTGCCGAACAAACGGCCACGGCGTTGGACAATGTCGAAAAGGTGCTAGCCGCGGTGGGCGGTGATCTGTCTCATGTGATCATGCTGCGCTTGTATATTGTCGAATCTGCCCGAGAGCAGCAGGAGCCGATTGCCGAGGCTCTGCGCCAGCGCTTCGCGCACAACCCGCCACCGTCTTCGTGGATTATCGTCAGCGGGTTATCGTTGCCGCAGTGGTTGATTGAGATCGAGGCGGAGGCGGTGGTTCCGTTCAGTTAGGGCTTTTGTAGGAGCGAGCTTGCTCGCGAAAAAACCAGAGCCGCCGCCTTTATTCAGGATGCACGCGTTATCGTTGACGGTTTTCGCGAGCAAGCTCGCTCCTACAGCCATTCAATACCGAACCATCACCGACTTAAGCTCGGTGTAATCCTCAATAAACGCACTGCCAAACTCCCGCCCTAATCCCGAAGACCGGCTGCCCCCAAACGGCACTGCCGGGTCGAGCAAGGTGTGCATGTTCACCCACACCGTGCCCGCCTTGATCGCTGGGATCATGCGCAGGGCCTTGCCCAGGTCATTGGTCCACAGGCTGGCGCTCAACCCGTAGGCCCCGTGGTTCATCATCGCCAGCAGTTCGTCTTCATCGTCGTAGGGCAGGAAGGTGGCGATGGGGCCGAAGGTCTCTTCGTTGAGCAGGGTGTCGTGCAGGTGGTTGGCGAGGATTACGGTGGGTTCGACGTAGCAGCCGGGGCGGTCGATGAGGTGGCCGCCGTGGATGATCGTGTTGTTTTCGGCGCGGGCCTGGTTGAAGTAGCCGAGCAGTTTGTGTTGGTGTTGCTGGTGGGTCACTGGGCCGAATTCGGTGTGTTCGTCCAGGGGCGAGCCGATGGTCAGGCGGCTGAGACGTGCCTTGAGTTTTTCCAGCACGGCGTCGATCTGCGAGCGGTGCACGAAGAAACGCTCGGCCGCCGCGCAGATTTGCCCAGAATGCAAGAAGCCCGCTTCGATGATGCCATCCACCGCTTTGTCCACGTCCATGTCGCGCAGGAAACCGGCGGCGTTCTTGCCGCCCAGTTCCAGGGTCGCGCGGGTGAGGCCTGCGCCCATGGCACTGCGGCCCACCGCAATACCGGTGGGCACTGAGCCGGTGAACGACACCTTGTGGGTGCCAGGGTGTTCCACCAGCCCCTTGCCGACATGGCCGCCGCCGGTCAGCACGTTGAGCACACCCGCCGGCAACCCGGCCTCGATGGCCAGTTCGGCGATGCGCAGCAGGGTCAGCGGCGTGAATTCGCTGGGCTTGATGATGATGCTGCAGCCGGTTACCAGCGCCGAGGCGAGCTTCCAGATAGCGATCATGGTCGAGAAATTCCACGGCACAATGCCCACCACCACGCCCACCGGTTCGCGCAAAGTGAAGGCGGTGTAGCGCTCGCCATTGAACGAAGGCAGCGACGGCGTGAGCGTCTGGCCGCTGAGCTTGGTGGCCCAACCTGCGTAGTAACGCAGGAAGTGCGCGGCCTGGTCGACCTCAAAGGCGCGGGAAATCTGGATGATCTTGCCTGACTGGCAGGTTTCGATCTGCGCCAGTTCTTCGCGGTGGCGTTCCAGCAGGTCGGCCAGTTTCAGCAGCACGTTGCCACGAGTGGCCGGTGCGGTCTGTGACCACAACTGGAAACCCCGGTTGGCGCAAGCGACCGCAGCGTCGATATCCGCCAGGTCTGCGTCGGCCACATCGGCGATCACCTGGCCGGTGGCGGGGTTGGTCACGCTCAGGCGTGCATCGGCGTGGCTGCGCACACTGGCGCCGTCGATGAATAGCCCATGACGGCGACGCAAAAAGGCTTCGACGTGAGGCAGCAGCGGGATATCGCTCATGGCAGGTTCCTGGCAGTTCACAAAAGAAAACTCGAGGTTAACTAACGCGCAGGTACGCGGCTTGACTGTGCCTGCCAGGTTTTATGCCTGTGCCTGCCGTGCCTGTGAAAAGTACAACCTTGCCTGCCGAACGTGCATGTTGTGCCGGCGCAAGCCGGTCGATACTGGCCCTGCATCCCGCGCCGTTCCACGATTTGGAGCGCCTGCCGGACTTCCAATAATAAGCAGGGCCGTCCATGAAAAAGCCAAACCCGCTCCTCGAAGACCTCAAGCCTCTTCTGCCTGCCATTGCCGCCAACGCCAGCCGTGCCGAACAGCTGCGCCAAGTGCCGGATGAGAATATCGCGCTGCTCAAAAGCATCGGCCTGCACCGCGCCTTCCAGCCCAAGGCATTCGGTGGCCTGGAACTGTCGCTGCCCGAATTCGCCGACTGCATCGCCTTGCTCGCCGGCAGTTGCGCCAGCACCGCCTGGGCCATGAGTTTGTTGTGCACCCACAGCCATCAACTGGCGCTGTTCTCGGCGCAGTTGCAGGAGGAGATCTGGGGCGCCAACCCGGATGCCACGGCCAGCAGCAGTATTGCGCCGTTCGGCCGGGTGACCGAGGGCGAGGGCGGCGTGTACTTCAGTGGCGAGATGGGCTGGAGCAGCGGCTGTGACCATGGCGAGTGGGCGATTGTCGGCTGCCGTCGCCAGAATGCCGAAGGCACCCAGGACTACTGCTTTGCCGTGCTGCCGCGCAGTGACTATCAGATCCGCGATGACTGGTTTGCAGCCGGCATGAAAGGCAGCGGCACCAAGACCCTGATCATCGACAACGCCTGGGTGCCCGAGCACCGGATCCAGCAGGCCAAGGACATGATGGAAGGCAAGTCCGCAGGCTTTGGCTTGTACCCAGACAGCCAGATTTTCTACGCGCCGTACCGGCCGTATTTCGCCAGTGGTTTTTCCACCGTCAGCCTCGGTGTGGCCGAGCGCATGCTGGAGGTGTTCCGCGAAAAAACCAAAAACCGCGTACGTGCCTACACCGGTGCTGCCGTCGGCGCCGCGACCCCGGCGCTGATGCGCCTGGCCGAGTCCACCCACCAAGTGGCCGCCGCCCGGGCGTTTTTGGAGAAGACCTGGCAAGACCACGCCGAACACAGCGCCGCCCACCGCTACCCAACGCGAGAAACCCTGGCGTTCTGGCGCACCAACCAGGCCTACGCCACCAAGATGTGCATCGAAGCGGTAGACCGCCTGTTCGCCGCCGCCGGTGGCAATGCCTGGTTCGAACACAACGAAATGCAGCGCCTGTTCCGTGATTCCCATATGACCGGCGCCCATGCCTACACCGACTATGACGTGTGCGCGCAGATCCTCGGCCGTGAGCTGATGGGCCTGGAACCCGACCCGAGCATGGTGTAGCCGCGTTTTCCCTACAACAATCAGGGCGGCCCATAGAGGCCACCCAGGAGTCTTGCATGTCTGACGTATTCGACCCACGAGCCTTTCGTCGCGCCTTGGGCAACTTTGCCACTGGCGTGACCGTGGTCACCGCCGCCACCGCTTCCGGGCGCAAGGTGGGCGTGACGGCCAACAGTTTCAACTCGGTGTCCCTCGACCCGCCGCTGGTGCTGTGGAGCATTGACAAACGCTCCAACAGCCATGCGGTGTTCGAGGAGGCCAGCCACTTTGCGGTGAATGTGTTGGCGGCGGACCAGGTGCATCTATCCAACAATTTCGCGCGCCCCCGTGAAGACCGCTTCGCCCTGATCGAATACGAGCCGGGGGAGGGTGGCTCGCCGGTGTTCGCCGATTGCTCGGCGCGTTTTCATTGTGAGAAATACCAGCAGGTGGACGGCGGCGACCATTGGATCATGATCGGCAAGGTGGTGGCCTTTGATGACTTTGGCCGTGCGCCGCTGCTCTATCATCAGGGCGCGTATGCCGAGGTCCGGGCGCTGCCTCCTTGCGCGCCCGAGGCGGTTTAGAACGGCACGGCGACCACCAGTTGGCTGTAGACATTGGTGCCGTTGCCGCCGACCTGGTTGCCGCCGTTGTCGGCTGATTTATTCGGTTTGTACAGGCCGAGCAGCGGCGTGATGATCAGATGCTCGTTGACGGCCCATTCGGCATACAGGTCCAGTTCGCGGCCATCCAGATTGGGCTGGTCACGGGTACTGACGGTGTTGTAGTCGAAGAACAGCGCCCCAAGGGTGACGTTCTCCAAGGGCTTGACCTTGAGCGCCACGTGCTGCACGGCGGTGTTGCTGTTGAAGGGGCCGGAATAGTTGCCTGCCACTTCGCCCTGCACCCAGGTGCCGTAGCCACGGTTGAAGCCTGAGAACATGCCGTCCCAGTTCTTTGAATAGCGTGCATAACGATAGGTCAGGTCCGGTGACCACGGCAGGTTGGCAAAGGTGTAGCCGGCTTCGGCGTAGCCGGCATTTTCCTGGCCGTCGCGACGGCTTTGGCGCGCCAGTTCGAAGGCGAAGTGCGCGTTGTCGATACCGGCACTGCCGGCGCCGTGCAGGCTGTAGAGGTTCATGCCTTTGCGCTGGCGCTGCAGGTCGGTGGCGAAGCGCTCATCCACGTCGATGCCGTGAATGTAGGTCAGCCCCAGGGTGCCCGGCGCGGCAGTGTATTCCAGGGTGCCGGCGGCCATTTCGGTGAGGGCCTGGGCGCGGTTGTCGGACTTGATCCACATCAGGCTGCCGTGCACACCGTCCTTGCCGCCCAGGCGAATCACCGCCGTTTTATCGAAGGCATGGCGCGCGGCGATGTAGTAGGCGCCGCCGCGATTGAACTCGCCGTCGCCCACGCCATTGCCCAGGTTGGGGCCGTCGTCGTTAAGGATAAAACCGTCGCCGAGCATGATGATCTGGCGACCGAACGACAGGTCCAGGCCATCCTTGCCCAGCGCCGGTAACAACTCGCCAGACCGCCAGCCCGCAAAGGCCTCGTCAAACTTGGTGGTGCGCTCGGTGCCGTTGGTGAGCCCTGCCGCATCGCCATCGCCCCAGGTACCGGAACTCACCAGGTTGGCCGTGCCATACACGCCGCCCAGGTGGCCCAGGCTTTGTTCGACGCTCAAGCCGTACTTGATGAACGCCTCGCGCCAGGTGGAGCCGCCGCTGCGCCCATCGTAGTTCTTCGGGCTGTTGAACATACCGTACACGGCGAGGAAGTTGCCGGTGACCTGGGTGTCGGCGTCGGCATATAACTCGATGGCCTGCGCCTGGCCCACCAGCAGTGCCACGCCCAGGCCGACCGCCTGGCGCAGGCGGCGGTTTTTCAGTGTGTGCTCCATTGTTATTGCCCCCATCTTGGTTAAGAGTGAGGGCGCATTAGGGCGAGCGGTATGAGGCCAAGTCTTTTCCCTGCGTGCCAGGCAATTGACTCTGGCCGCCAGGCCACACGCCCTGGCAGGCAGCAACAAAACCGGCGGCAGACAGGGGCAAGACGATCAACGGGAGTGGGGCGCAGAGTGCCGACACATTAAAAAAAACCGCTTCGAGGACCCCTCCATGTCGATCAACGACCGACTCACCGCACACCTCAACCGGGGCACGGTAGGTTTTCCCACTGCGTTGGCCAGCACCATCGGCCTGATCATGGCCAGCCCGGTAATTCTTACCGCCACCATGGGTTTTGGCATCGGTGGCAGCGCGTTTGCCCTGGCGATGCTGATCGCCGTGGTGATGATGCTGGCCCAGGCCACCACCTTTGCCGAGGCGGCGTCGATACTGCCCACCACCGGTTCGGTGTACGACTACATCAACTGCGGTATGGGCCGGTTCTTTGCGATCACCGGGACCTTGTCGGCCTATCTGATCGTGCATGTGTTCGCCGGCACGGCCGAAACCATCCTCGCCGGGGTCATGGCCCTGGTGAACTTCGAACACCTCAATACTCTGGCAGAGTCGGCCGGCGGCTCATGGCTGCTGGGCGTCGGTTTCGTGCTGGTGTTCGGCGTGCTGAATGCCTTTGGCGTCAGCGCATTTGGCCGCGCGGAGATCATCCTGACCTTCGGCATGTGGACCACCCTGATGGTGTTTGGTGTACTGGGCCTGATCGCCGCGCCGGCGGTGCAGTTGGATGGCTGGTTCGGTGAGTCGCTGGTGGGTACCGACCTGGTCACCGTGCTGTCGCTGGTGGGCATGGCGATGTTCATGTTCGTGGGCTGCGAGTTCGTCACCCCGCTGGCGCCGGACCTGCGCCAATCGGCCAAGGTGATGCCACGGGCGATGATGCTCGGGCTGATGGGCGTGGCCACCTGCATGTTCATCTATGGCGCGGCGATGAAGCGCCAGGTGGAAAACGTGGTGCTTGATGCGGCTTCCGGTGTGCACCTGCTGGACACGCCCATGGCCATCCCCCGGTTTGCCGAACAGGTAATGGGGCAGATCGGCCCGTTGTGGCTGGGCATCGGCTTTCTGTTCGCTGGTGCTGCGACCATCAATACCCTGATGGCCGGCGTGCCGCGCATTCTCTACGGCATGGCGGTGGATGGCGCGTTGCCCAAGGTATTCACCTACCTGCACCCGCGTTTCAAGACGCCGCTGTTGTGCATCCTGGTGGCGATGTTGATCCCGTGCCTGCACGCGCTGTACCTGGGCGGCAACACTGACAACATCATGCACCTGGTGCTGGCGGCGGTGTGCGCCTGGAGTTTCGCTTACCTGTTGGTGACGCTGTCGGTGGTGATCTTGCGCATTCGGCGTCCGGACTTGCCTCGGGCCTATCGCTCGCCGTGGTTTCCGCTGCCGCAGATCGTCTCCAGCATCGGCATCCTGTTGGGTATGTGGTTTATCACCCCGCCCGGCATGAACCCGGCGGACATCTACGTGCCGTTTGGCGTGATGCTCGGCGTGACGGCCACCTACGCGCTGTTCTGGACCCTGGTGGTGCAGAAGGTCAACCCCTTCAAGCCCGCCTGCGTGGAAGAGGTGTTGGCCAGGGAATTCAATCATGAACCGGGGCACGCCCATGCCAGTTATAGCGACCTTGCGGCAAAAACTGTTTGAGCTGTTTCGTGCCGACCGCGCACCCAGCGGGTACCGGCCGGGGGTGACCCTGGCTCACCTGCGGCGTGATCTGGGCCTGGCCACCCTTGAAGTGGACGGTGTGGCCTTCGAGATTGTCGAGCGCACCGAGTCGCAGCTGTTGATGCACCTGGTGCTGACCGAATGTGTCCTGCGCGTTCCTGCTGCAGCGGGTGGCACCGCTCGCTTTGAGGTGCACCATGGCGGCGCGATCCGACGCAGTGGCATTCATGTGCGGCGCCGCGCTGGCAACCAGGCACTGGGCCGTGAATTGCAGGCGCGTTTACAGGCTGACAGCGTGTTGTTCCAGGCGTTGATGCCGCTGGATTTCAAGCGCCTGCGCATCGAGCTGCACGACCAGCAATGGTGCGTGCGCCTGGAGCATATGGGTGGCAGCGAGGTGGTCAACCGCATGCCGGCGTTTCGGCGCTACATTGCGGTCAGCGCCGAGCAACGCGGGTACCTCTTGGCAACCCTGGCCGGGTTGCGGCGGGTACTGTCGGGTCTCTGATTGGCACCATTAGTGCTTCTGCAAAGGGCAAACAGGTTTGTTGTTGCGTGCATATAGATAACATGTTAACTATTGCACCAGAACAACAAGAATAACGCCACTGCGGAGACACCCCATGAGCATCCCACAGCATGCACCCGACGGGCTCGACAGCTGGAACCGCGAACTGCGCGCCGCGTGCGGCCACTTCGATACCGAACTGGCTTTCAACCGTTCGCTGTTTATCGGCGAGATCCACAACCTGTCGCGTGGCCTGGCCATCCTGCGCACCAATGCCGGGCTGATCAAGCGCCCAACGCACCATGCCGACCATGACAACGACCAGGAATGTTTCCTGGTCAGCCAGCGCAGCGGCTATTCGCAAATCACCCAGAACGACCAGACCGTGCAACTGGCCCCCGGCGAAATGCTGTTGATGGATTCGGTGGGGTCCATCGAAATCACCCCCTTCGGCCTGATCGAACACGCCTCGCTGTCCCTGTCGCGCACGGCGGTGTGCAAGCACCTGGGCGGTCAGGCACGGGCCTTCGGCAAGGTCTCCTCGACCAAGGCCTGTGGGCGCATGCTGCATGTGCTGATGGACCAACTGTGCAAGGACGATATCGACGAAGACGCCACGCAAGTGGAAGCGCTGCAAGCGGCGTTCGTGTCGCTGCTGGGTTCGGCGTTGGAGCAGGGCGATGAGTGCCGCGAAGGTGTGGCCGCGTTGCAGGGCAATAACCTGCGCAGTTATGTGCAAAAGGTTATTGATGAGTCGCTGAGCCAGCCAGGCCTGAGCCCGATCGGCCTGGCCAACCGCCTGAATATCTCGGTGCGGCACCTGTACCGTTTGTTTGAAGAACAGGACGACAGCGTCTGCCGCTACATCCAGCGCGCGCGGCTCAAGCGCAGTGCGGATGACTTGACCAACCCGTTTCTGCGCAGTGAGTCGATTACTTCGATTGCCTACAAATGGGGCTTTACCGACTCGGCGCATTTCAGCCGCTCGTTCAAGAAGCAGTTTGAGGTGTCGCCCAAGGATTTTCGTTCGAGCCGGTTGCAGGCGGTGGGGGTGTAAACAGGTTCTTCAAGCTGCATGAGATCCAATGTGGGAGCTGGCAAGGCATTTTGTAGGAGCGAGCTTGCTCGCGAAAGACCCACAGGCGCCGCGTTCATTCAGGAAGCACGCATTATCGTTGACGTTTTTCGCGAGCAAGCTCGCTCCTACAGGGCATTGTGACAAGCCCCACAGTTAGTTCGGGTTTCAGGTTTCGGGTAGGGTAGACCCACCATCCACCACCAGCGTCTGCCCGGTGATATAGCCCGCCAGGTCAGAGGCCAGAAACACCATCGCCCCGGCAATATCCGCCGCTGCGCCCAGGCGTCCCAGCGGTACCCGGCGGGCGATGCTGTCATTCACGGCCGCATCGCCCAGGTTATCCATCGCCGGGGTGGCGATCATGCCGGGCTCCACGCCGTTGACCCGCACATTCAACGGCGCCAGCTCCAGCGCCGCATTGCGGATAAACCCATTCACCCCGGCCTTGGACGCCGCATAGTGGCTCAGCCCCGGATAACCGACACGGTTGCCGGTAACCGAAGACGTCACCAGCACGCAGCCCCGGCCTTGGGCGCGAAACCTCGGCAACGCCGCCTGGGTCAGCCAGAACAGCGCCGACAGGTTCACCGCCAAAGTACGCTCCAGGATCGCTGGGGTGATGTCGGCAAAGGCGGTCAGCGGAAAGTACCCGGCGTTGTGCACCAGCACATCCAGTTGCGCCAAGCCTTGGACGCAAGCAAACACCGCTTCGGCATCCGCCAGGTCAACGCCAACGGCTTCCACTTGATAGCCCTGCGCGCGCAATTCGGCAGCCACGGCTTCAGCCTGTTCAAGCAGACGGTCGGCAATCACCACCCGCGCACCACGTTGGGCAAAGGCCTGGACGATGCCCAGGCCAATGCCCTGGGCGCCGCCGGTGACCAGCACGAGCTGGCCGCTGAAATCCAGGTCATTGGGCATGAGCAGGCTCCAGGCGCGTGAACGCCAGCGTCGGCACGTCGACGATGCTGGAGCCACCGTCCGCCACCAAGGTGGCACCGGTAATGATCGAGGCGTCGTCGCTGGCCAGGAAGCGGCACACCTTGGCGATCTCGTCGGCGCGGGCGGCGCGCCGCAGCGGTACATCGGCACACACACGCGCATAGGCCTGCTGCAAGGTCTCGCCGTACGCCTCCATCAACGGCTGCATCTCGGCGTCGGCCATCGGCGTGTGCACCCAGCCTGGGCACACCGCGTTCACCCGTACGCCATGGGGCCCATAGTCACGGGCCAGCGAGCGGTTGAGCCCGAGCAGCGCATGCTTGGCGGTGGTGTAGCCACACACCTCGGGGCCTGCCGCCAATGAGGCGATGGAGCCAATCAGCACCATGTTCCCGGCGCTTTCCTGTAACAGCGGCAGGCAGGCGCGAGCGCTGTAGAACGCACTGTCGAGGTTGCTGCGCAGTGCGCCTTCCCAGGTGGCTGGGCTGGTCTGGGTCGCGCTGCCCAGGCCATGGCCACCGGCACAGGCCAGCAGCACATCGAGGCGCCCGAAGTGGGTGCGGATTTGTTGGATGAAACCGTCCCAGGTGTCCGGGCAGGCGGCATCGCCCACCAGGATCAGCCCGCCGGTGTCCTGCGCCACCTGTTCCAGCGGCTCGCGACGCCGACCGATCAGCACCAGCCGTGCGCCTTCCTGTGCGTACAACCGTGCGCAGGCGGCGCCGATGCCGGTGCCGGCCCCGGTGATCACCACCGTGCGCGGCTCAGTCACGGGGGTACTCCGTGTGGTTGAGCACCTGGCAATAGGAACTGATCGGGAAGTTCGACAGCGCGTCGAAAGACGCCCCGGCATAGCCGAAGATCTTGCCGTCGCTGCGGTGCTGTTGCAGGTCGATCAGCACCAGGCCGAGGGTCGGCACGATCTTCTCTTGCCAGACGAACAGGTACAGCTGTTCGGCGATCTTGTAGTAATGGCAGCGGTCGGTGTCGCACAGGCCTTTCTCCACGCCCTCAAGGCATTGCCAGGCGTAGAACCGCGGGTTGAGGTAGATGTGTTCGTAGACCTCGCTGGGGCTGTAGCGATACTGGTTGCGCAGGCCGACCAACTCGTCGGTGGGGGCGTGCAGGCAGAGGCCGTCCTGCCACGGCCGGTCGAGGCTGCCGTGGAGGAAGTCGACCTGTACCGAGGTCAGCGGCTTGCCGGCCAGGGCACGGTGGTACAGGCCTTCGTGGGTCTCTGCCGGTTCTGGCATACGGCCAATCACGGCGGTAAAGGAGGCAGTTGGCGTGTCCAGCACCAGGCTGATCGACCAGCTTTGCCCGGCCTCGTGCTTGATAAAGTCCACCAGGTACAGGCCTGGGCGAATCGAGCTGGCGCGGTAGGCGGCGCTGCCGCTGGAGTGGCCATCGGCGGCGTGCCAGGCCAGGCGCTCCTGTTCGAAGCGGTGTTCGATCTGCCAGCCATTGGCAAAGTGCAGGGTGAAGGTCTGGCCGGCCAGGTCGGCCAGGTTCGGCAGAATGAACGCTTCAGGCGCAAACCCCTCAGCCAGGGCGCCTACGGTGATCCAGTCAGATGAATTCGACATGGCAACGCCTCCCTTACACGACGGCGAAGTAGTGTTTGACGAAACTCTCGCTGACCACTTCCCACAGCACAGGCGTGCCCTTGGTCACGAACCAGCTGTCACCGGCCTTGTAGCGGGTGGACTGGCCGGTGGATTCATCGGTGAGTACCACTTCGCCGGTGACTATCGTGGCCTGTTCGGCAAACGGGTAAACCATGCGGAACTTGCCCTGGGTGGTGCCGAAGTACGCACTGCTGACCGCATCGGTGGGCGCGCCGAAGGTCATCTTGCCGAAGGCGCGTACTTCGCCTTCGAGGATTTGCGAGCCGAGGTCGGCAACGGTGCCCCAGGCGTCGAGTTCCGACAGGTGGACGTTGTGTTTGATAGCGGTAAGGGTCATGGCAGATGCTCCTGATAAATACGAGATTTTTGTAGGAGCGAGCTTGCTCGCGAAGAACGTCCTGACACCGCGATTCACCAATATGCCCGCGTTATCGTTGACGTTTTTCGCGGGCAAGCCCGCTCCTACAGGGGTTAGCGGCGACCGTTCCAGTAGCCGGAAAGTTGGTGCCAGGATTTGCCCGCCGTCAGCAGCAGGGGGCGAATCGCGTCCTTGCCGATGATGGTGGGGCGGGGGATCGAGCTGACCAGGTCATAGCGCGCCGAGCCCTCGCTCATGCCTTCGGCCAGCACCTTGCAGATGACGTGGCTGGGGGTGACGCCAAAGCCGGAATAGCCCTGCACGAAAAACGCATTGCTGCGCCCCGGCAAGGTGCCCACCTGCGGGAACAGGTTCGGGCTGCACGCCATCGGGCCGCCCCAGGCCAGGTCGATTTTCACGTCCTTGAGGTAGGGGAAAATCTTCAGCATCAGCTGGCGGTTCCAGGCTTTCAGGTCGCCGGGAATGTGCTCCACCAACGGCGTGGCGGCGCCGAACAGCAGGCGGTTTTCATTGGTCACGCGGTAGTAGTCGATCACCGGGCGGATGTCGCTATACGCCCCACGGATCGGGCTGATGCGCTGGATCAACTCCTCGGACAACGGCTCGGTCATCATCTGGAACGCGTAGGTGTTGATGGTCGAGCGGTGCAGTTCCGGCTCCAGCTTGTTGAGGAAGCTGTCACAGGCCCAAAGCAACTTGCTGGCGCGTACCGAACCGCGACCGGTGCGCACGGTGATGCGCTCGCCATAGCTGACTTCCAGGGCCGGGCTGTTTTCGAAGATCTTCACACCATGGCTGGCCAGCGCGGTGGCTTCGCCCAGCAGCAGGTTGAGTGAATGCACATGCCCGCCGCCCATGTGCAGCAGGGCGCTGGTGTAGGCGGTGGAGCCGATGATCTGCTGCACGTCGGAGCCGCCGAGAAAGCGGATTTCGTGCTGGCTGTTGATCGACTTGAAGTCCTTCTCCCAGGCGCGCAGGGTTTTTTCCTGGCGGGCGTTGAAGCCCATGTAGCCGTAGCCGTGGCAAAAGTCGGCGTCGATGTTGTACTTGGCGATGCGGTTCTTGATGATGTCGGCGCCCAGGTCGCTGATCTCGAACACCTGGCGCAGGCCGTCTTCGCCCACGTCCTTCTTGATCTTCTCCAGGTCATGGCCGATGCCCGCCATGATCTGCCCGCCGTTGCGGCCCGTGCCGCCAAAGCCCAGGTAGCGCGCTTCGAGCACCACAATGTTGGTGATGCCTTTTTCCGCCAGCTCAAGGGCCGTGTTGATCCCGGAAAAGCCGCCGCCGATGACCACGACGTCTGCGTCGATATCCTGTTCCAGGGTGGGGAAGCTGAGGTTGTATTTCTTGGTGGCGGTGTAGTACGTGGGGGTTTCGATGTTGATCATGGCGCAGCCTGAAAATGTGAAGGAAGGCGCTAAAGCGGATGCCTCCATTAGGGCCCTTGGCGGGCTGGAAGTCTTGATCCTGCGTGCCCGGTTTTTTGATTCAGCGCGCCACGGGCGAGGGCACCTATAAGTTATAGCGCGCTCGCCGGCCGGGAATGTTAGAGTTTCGTTAAACTATTAACTAAATACTTCGTGACCCTGAGCCCTATGTCCACACCTCGACAATCCCTGACCCTGGCCTTGCTGCAAGCGCGCGAGGCCGCGATGAGTTTTTTCCGTCCTTCCCTGAATGAACACGGCCTGACCGAACAGCAATGGCGCATCATCCGCATCCTTGAACAGCATGGTGAGTTGGAGATCTACCAACTGGCGGAACTGGCCTGCATCCTTAAGCCGAGCATGACCGGCGTGTTGGTGCGCATGGAAGCGGCTGGCATGGTGCACCGGCGCAAGGCCGAACAGGACCAGCGCCGCGTGCTGATTACCCTGGCGGACAAGGGCAAGGCGAGTTTCGAGTCCATGAGCCAGTGCATGGAGGCCAACTACCAGCGTTTGCAGGATCAGTTTGGTGAAGAGAAATTCCAGATGCTGTTAGGGTTGCTGGATGACTTGAAGAACATCAAGCGATAAACCAACAGCTGAATCACCACAGATCAAAATGTGGGAGCGGGCTTGCTCGCGAATGCGGAGTGTCAGTCAGCAGATTCATTGACGGATATACCGCATTCGCGAGCAAGCCCGCTCCCACAGGGGATCTCAATACACTGCGCCAGTGGTGGTGGCCTGTGGAATATCTTTGAACTTCCCGGCCAGGCTTTGCAGCCCCCGCATCAACACCGTGGTGTCCACCCCCACCGCCACGAACGTTGCGCCCAACGCGATATAGCGCCGTGCGAGATTTTCATCCGCACTGAGAATCCCCGCCGCCTTACCCGCCTTGACGATACGCACGATGGCGTCCTCAATCGCCGCCTGCACTTCAGGGTGCCCAGGGTTACCGCGATGGCCCATGGACGCGCTCAAATCTGCCGGGCCGATAAACACCCCGTCCACGCCTTCGACGGCGGCAATAGCGTCCAGATTGGCCAGGCCCTCGGCGTTCTCTATCTGCACCAGCAGGCACATCTGCGCATCGGCCTGGTCGAGGTAATCAGCGATGCTGTTCCAGCGCGAAGCGCGGGCCAGGGCGCTGCCGACCCCGCGAATACCCTGGGGCGGGTAGCGCAGGGCGCGCACCAGTTCCCGGGCCTGGGCTGCGCTTTCCACCATCGGCACCAACAGCGTCTGCGCGCCGATATCCAGCAGCTGCTTGATCAGCGCGGTGTCGCCGATCACCGGGCGAATCAACGCCTGGCTGGGGTAGGGCGCGATGGCCTGTAATTGCGCGAGCATGTCTCCCAGTTGATTGGGCGCATGTTCGCCGTCGATCAGCAGCCAGTCGAAACCGGCGTTGGCGGCTAGTTCCGCGCAGTAGGCGTTGGCAAGGCCGAGCCACAGGCCGATCTGTACCTCGCCGTGGTGCAGGCGTTGCTTGAAGCGGTTGACAGGCATGTCCATGACAGCACTCCTGGGTTCAGACGAAGCGGCAGGCAATCGAGCCGAGCAGGTCGTAGTCGACGTGGAAGGTATCGCCAGGGCGGGCCGCGACCGGGCGGGTAAACGAGCCGCCGAGAATCACCTGGCCGGGCATCAGGGTGACGTCATAGGGCGCCAGCTTGTTGGCCAGCCACGCCACGCCTTTGGCCGGGTGGTTGAGCACCGCCGCCGACACCCCGGACTCCTCGATCACGCCATTGCGATACAGCACCGCCGGCACCTTGCGCAGGTCGATCTCGGTGGGGCGCATGGCGCGGCCGCCGAGCACCACACCGGCATTGGCGGCGTTGTCGGAGATGGTGTCGAACACCTTGCGGGTCGCGTTGGTGTGGGGGTCGACCTGCTGGATGCGGGCGTCGATGATTTCCAGCGCCGGGATCACCCATTCAGTGGCGTCGAGCACATCGAACACCGTGCAGTTGGGGCCCTTGAGCGGCTTGCCGAGGATGAAGGCCAGTTCCACTTCCACCCGTGGCACGATGAAGCGTTCGAAGGGGATGTCGCTGCCTTCGTCGAAAAACATGTCGTCGAGCAGGGCGCCGTAATCGGGTTCGGTGATATTCGACGACACCTGCATGGCCCGTGAGGTCAGGCCGATCTTGTGGCCCTTGAGCGTGCGCCCGGCCTTGATCTTTTGCGCGACCCATTCACGCTGGATGGCGTAGGCGTCCTCGATCGTCATGCCGGGGTAGTCGAGGGAAAACTGGCGCACCTGTTCGCGGCTGCGTTCGGCGCGGTCAAGGTTTGCGGCGGCCGCGAGGATTTGCTGGGAGTCGAGCATGGCAACGGTCTCTAGTGTGGGTTGACGATGGCGGCCTGGGTGCGCAGCACCAGCAAGCCACCCAGGGCGATAAACAGGGCAAGTACGTACAGGGCCAGGCTGGCGCTCTGGGTGGCGTCGCGCATCCAGCCGATCAGGTACGGCGCGAGGAACGCCGCGATGCTGCCGAACGAGCTGATCATGGCGATGCCCGCCGCCTGGGTGGTGTGGGAGAGAAACGCCGGCGGCAGTTGCCAGAACATCGGCAGCGCGGCACTGGCGCCCATGCCGGCAACCACCAGCCCGCTCATCACCAGCAGCGCATTGCCGGGCGCCAGGCCCGCCACGGCGATACCGAGCGCCGCCATCAGCAACGGCACGCACAGGTGCCAGCGGCGCTCGCGGTGACGGTCGGACGAACGCCCGCAGCCGAGCATGAAGAAGCAGCCGGCCAGGTACGGCACGGCGCTGAGCAAGCCGACCTGGCTGTCACGGCCGATGCCGGCGCCGTGGATCAGGGTGGGCATCCAGAACGCCAGGGTGTTGACCGCCAGCATCACCGCAAAGTACACGGCCACCAGCAGCCACACCTGCGGGTCTCGCAGGATGCCGCCGAACGAGGTGATGGTCTTGCGCTGTTCCTCGTTGCTCAATTGGGTGCGCAGTTGCTGTTTTTGCTCGGCAGTCAGCCAGTGTACCGACTCGAAACTGTCCGGCAGCCACTTGAGCACCACCAGTCCCAGCAGCACCACGGGCGCACCTTCGATCAGGAACATCCACTGCCAGCCGCGCAGGCTGCCGACGTCGTGGAAGTTCTCCAGGATCGCCCCGGAAATCGGCCCGCCCAACACCCCGGCCATGGGCACCGCAATGGCAAACAAGGCGGTGACCTGGGCGCGACGGCGTGCCGGGTACCAACGGTTGAGGAATACCAGGATCCCCGGGAAAAACCCGGCCTCGGCCACCCCCAGCAAAAAGCGCAGCACGTAGAACCCGCGCGCGCTCTCCACCCACAGCATGCCGGTGGAGAGCAGGCCCCACACCACCATCAGGCAGGCGATCCAGCGCCGTGGCCCGACGCGGTCCAGGGCGATGTTGCTGGGCACGCCGAACAGCGCGTAGGCGATGAAGAACAGGCCGGCGCCGAAGCCATACACGGTGTCGCTGAAGTGCAGGTCGCTGCTCATCTGCATCTTGGCAAAGCCGATGTTGATGCGGTCCAGATGGGCGAACAGGTAACACACCAGCAACAAGGGCATCAGGCGCCAAGTCACCAAACGATGGGTGCGGTCGTGCTCGGCAAGCTGCAGGCTTGCAGTGGAATGGGCTGTGCTCATGGTGGTGTTCTTTTTGTTGTTGTAGGAGCGAGCTTGCTCGCGAAAAACGTTAACGAAAACGCAGCGCGCTTGGATCCGCGGGGCCTGGAGGTTTTTCGCGAGCAAGCTCGCTCCTACAGGGGAGAGGCGGGGCCGTTTCAGCTTGCCGGGTTGTTCAGGAACGCGTGCACATTGTTCTGCTTGAAGTTGAGCTGCGGGTGCAGCTCGATCATCTCGAACGACAGCGCCAACAGCCGCTGCGCTTGCAGATCGGCGAAGTGCTCGGTAATCACCGCGAACACTGCTTGGGCGACGGCCTCGCGGGTTGCCAGGTCGCGGCCGTGGCCAACCTTGAGGGTCATGTGCACAAAGGCATAGTCGTGCTTGCCGTCGGCCATGCGCCAAGTGTCCAGGCGCACGCCTCGACTGCGAATGCCGCCCAACGGAAACACGCCGCTGTCGCCCAGCACGCGGTGGACTTTTTCAAACAGGCCGGGCAAATCGGCCTGCGGTTCGAGGTTGTCGGTGTACTCAGCGATAAAGTGCGGCATGGGGCTCTCCCAGGGTTAAAGCGGGAAAATCGCGTTGATCTGGCCGGTGCCCGAACTGCCGAACGGCGGCGTGATGATCTCGGCTGGCTTGGCATAATCCGGCCCACCCAGCAGGCCCAGGAGCATGGCGGTGTCGTGCATCTTGCCTTCGCCAAAACAGTGTTCGGCGTAGTCGGGTAGCATGGCGCAGAACTCCTTGAAGCGACCTTGTTTCCACATTTGCACGACATGCAGGTCCACCTGCTTGTCGAATTCGCGGGTCCAGTTGTGGATATTCGCCTCAGCCTCGCGGTCGTCCGAGAACCGATGGGACAGCGAGCCGGAAGCGAGCACCAGCACCTTGCGGTCGCTCTTTTCGATCGCCCGGCGCACGGCGGCGCCGAAGGCGAAGCTGTCCTCCAGGCGATGCCAGGCGCACCAGGCGGCGATGGAAATCACCTTGAATTTCTCTGCGTCGGGTACGCCCATGTGCATGTAGCGCATGGGCACCAGGGTGCCGTATTCCAGCTCCAGGCTCGGGATGTTATGGGCCATGCTGCGCACGCCGGCCAGGTTGGCTTCGGCGGCGATCAGCTCGCCCAGTTCGGGGCAGCCGGGGTAGGCGTAGTCCATGTTCTTGATGAAGTGCGGCAGCTCGTTGCTGGTGTAGGTGCCCTGGAACTGTTCACCGCAATTGACGTGATAACCGCTGTTGACCAGCCAGTGCACGTCGAACACCACCGCAGTGTCGGCTCCTAGTTCGCGGGCACGCCGGCCGATTTCCTTGTGCCCGGCAATCGCCGCTTCGCGACAGCCGTGATGCTTGCCGGGCAGTTCCGACAGGTACATCGACGGTACGTGGCAGATCTTCGCTGCCAGAACCACTTCGCCCATGATGACTCTCCTGAATATTATTCTTTTGTAGGAGCGAGCTCGCTCGCGAAAAACGTCAACGATAACGCAGCGCTTCAATTAGCCAGCGGTGCCTGTGGGTGCTTCGCGAGCAAGCTCGCTCCTACAGGCAATGCGGGCTTCAGACGCCCCAGCGCGGAATGTGATGACTGCCCATGGAAATACACACGTTCTTGATCTCAGCAAACACTTCAAAGCTGTACTGGCCACCTTCACGCCCGGTGCCCGAGCCTTTGACCCCGCCGAACGGCTGGCGCAAATCCCGCACGTTCTGGCTGTTGATAAATACCATGCCCGCTTCGATACCGCGCGCCAGGCGGTGGGCCTTGCCGATGTCCTGGGTCCAGATGTAGGAGGCCAGCCCGTATTCGGTGTCGTTGGCCAGTTGCAGGGCCTCGGCTTCATCCTTGAACGGAATCAGGCACACCACCGGCCCGAAGATTTCTTCCTGGGCGATGCGCATCCGGTTATTCACGTCGGCAAACACCGTCGGCTGGATAAACTGGCCGCGGCTCAAGTGCGCAGGCAAGTTCGCCGGGCGCTCCAGGCCACCGGCCAGCAGCGTGGCGCCTTCCTCCAGGCCGATCTTGATATAGCCGGTGACCTTGTCGTAATGGGCCTGGGTGATCATCGAGCCGACCTGGGTCTTGGGGTCCTGAGGGTCGCCCACGATCAGGCGCTTGGCCCGCGCCGCGAACTCGGCGACAAACTGCGGGTAGACGCTTTCCTGGATAAAGATCCGACTGCCAGCGGTGCAACGCTCGCCGTTGAGGGAAAAGATCGTGAACAACGCAGCGTCGAGCGCGCGTTCCAGGTCGGCGTCTTCGAAAATCAGCACCGGCGACTTGCCGCCCAGTTCCATGGAGTACTTTTTCAGGCCGGCGGTCTGCATGATTTTCTTTCCGGTGGCGGTGCCGCCGGTAAAGGAAATCGCCCGCACGTCGGGGTGGCGCACCAGTGCATCGCCAGCGGTGGCGCCGTAGCCCTGGATCACATTGAGCACGCCGTTGGGGATTCCGGCTTCCACCGCCAGGCGTCCCAGTTCATTGGCGGTCAGCGGCGACAGCTCCGACATCTTCAACACCGCCGTATTGCCCAGCGCCAGGCACGGCGCGGTCTTCCAGGTGGCGGTCATGAACGGCACGTTCCACGGCGACACAAGCGCGCACACGCCTACCGGCTGGTACAGGGTGTAGTTGAGCATCTGGTCGTCCACCGGGTAGGTGTGGCCGTCCATACGCGTGCAGACTTCCGCGAAGAAATCGAAGTTGTGCGAGGCACGCGGGATCAACACGTTCTTGGTCTGGTGGATCGGCAGGCCGGTGTCCAGGGTTTCCAGCTCGGCCAGGTGGGGCACGTTCTGTTCGATCAACTCGCCCAGTTTACGCATCAAGCGTGCGCGCTCCTTGGCCGGCGTGTTGGCCCACTTGGGGAACGCCGCCTTGGCCGCCGCCACGGCCTGCGCGACTTCTTCGGCGCCGCCGCTGGCCACTTCGCCGATGGCCTCGCCGGTGGCCGGGTTGTAGTTGATAAAGGTGTCTTTGCTTTCGACCTCACGGCCGTTGATCCAGTGTTTGATCATGGTGCTCAAGCCTCTTTGCGCGCGGAGAAAAACTCCGTCTCACTGACAATACGGTTGACCAGGCGGCCCACGCCTTCGACTTCCACCACCACTTCATCCCCCGGCACCACATCGGCCAGGCCCTCGGGCGTGCCGGTGGCGATCATGTCGCCCGGTTGCAGAGTCATGAAGCTGGACAGGTATTCGATGAGGTAGGGGATATCGAAAATCATGTCTTTCGTGCTGCCTTCCTGGCGCAGTTCGCCGTTGATCCAGGTGCGCAGCTTAAGGTTGCCTGGGTCGGGCACATCGGCCACGTCGACGATCCATGGGCCGACCGGGGTGGTGGCGTCGCGGTTTTTCACGCGAAGGTTGGGGCGGTAGTAATTCTCGAGGTAGTCGCGGATCGCATAGTCGTTGCACACCGTGTAACCGGCCAGGTAGTCCAGGGCGTCGGCGCGCTTGACGTTGCGCGCGGTCTTGCCGATGACCGCCACCAGCTCGCACTCGTAGTGCATGTAGGCGACGTTGTCTGGGCGCCAGGTGACCTGGCGGTGGCCGGTGTAGGTGCCCACCGATTTTATAAAAGCCAGCGGTTCGGTCGGCGGTGTAAAGGCCAGTTCGGCGGCGTGGTCGGCGTAGTTCAAACCCAGGGCGAACATGTTGCCGGTGGCGGGTGGCAGCCATTGCACCTGGTCTTCGGCCAGCAACCGCCCATCCTCCAGGCGTACGCTGCAGTCGGCTTGCACCAGCACGTTGTGGGTTGCACCTTCAAAACGGATACGTGCGCGTTTCATGCTGATGCCTCTGCTGCAATGGTGTTGCTCAGGCGGCCAATGCCGGTGATGTCGACCTCGACCTGATCGCCTGGCTGTACATCCACGCGGCCGCCCGGGGTGCCGGTGATCAGCACGTCGCCGGGGTACAGGGTCATGAACTCGCTGATCTCGGCGATCAATTGCGGGATGTCCCGTACCCAGTCAGCGGTGGAGCTTTCTTGGCGCAGCTCGCCATTGACGAACAGCTTGAGGCTCAGTTGGTTGGGGTTGTCGACTTGATCCCGCGCAATCACCTGCGGGCCCAGGGCGCAAAACCCATCGCGGCATTTGGCTTTGACGGCGGGGCGGTAGTAGCTGTCTTCCGGCAGGCTGAATTCATTCACCACCACATACCCGGCCACATGGGCCATGGCGTTCTCCAGGCTGACACGGCTGGCGCGCTGGCCGATCACCACGCCCAACGCCGGGCCCGGTTGCAGGCGCTCGCCCGCAGGCTGCAGCACGACGCCGCCATGGGCATTGCGGGTGTTGGGCGTCTTGATAAACAACACCGGCTTGGTCGGCGGCTTCTGGTAGGGCGCCTGTTGGAAGGCGGCGAGATGCTGGTCCAGCAGGCCCTGGTAGTTCAGCGCAACGCCGAACAGGGTGCCGCTGGCAACATCATGCAGGGTACGGCTCATGCGTTTCTCCTGGCGGTGACGACGGCTGCGTAGGCAGTTCGTTAAGTTGTTAACGTTATAATTAATATGTTAACTACCGTCAAGCGTGGCACACTGCGCTGGCCTCACAACAACAAGAAGAGAGCCCCGTGAAGCCGATCCCCAACATCAACATCGGGCAGGTCTACGACCAGCGCTACAGCGATGCCGAGGTGCATTACGACAAGCTCGGCAACCTGGCGGGTTTTTTCGGGCGCAACATGGCGGTGCATCGCCATGACCGGTTTTTCCAGGTGCATTACGTCAAGAGTGGCGCGGTGCGGGTGTATCTGGATGACCGCCAGTACGTTGAATCCGGGCCGATGTTTTTTCTCACGCCGCCCACGGTGGCTCACGCTTTTGTCACCGAAGCGGATGCCGATGGGCATGTGTTGACGGTGCGCCAGCAGCTGGTATGGAGTTTGATCGACGCCGATCCCAGCCTTGCCTCCGGTGCGGCCTGCGTGGCCTTGACCGGGGATGCCGAGGGGCTGGAGCAACTCTTCGAGGCGTTGTGCAGTGAGATCAACGCTGAACGGGCAGGGCGCGCCGCCGCCCTCGACAGCCTCACAAGGCTGATCATGATCCGCCTGCTACGCCTGTGCGCCCACGCCCAGCCGGCACGCCCCACAGCCCATGAAGACCTGCGCATCTTCCATCGTTTCAATGAGCTGATCGAAGCCCACTACCTGGAACATTGGCCGTTGGCGCGTTATGCCGAAAGTATTGGCGTGACCCAGGCGCGGCTCAATGAAGTGTGCCGGCGCATTGCCGACCTGCCCTCCAAGCGCCTGATCCTTGAGCGGCTGATGCAGGAGGCCAAGCGCCTGCTGTTGTTTACCGGCAGTTCGGCAAATGAAATCTGCTACCAACTGGGGTTCAAGGACCCGGCGTATTTCAGCCGGTTTTTCTTGCGGTATGCGCAGATGACGCCGGGGGAGTATCGGGTACGGCAGGCGGGGATGCGCTGATAAGGGATCGGACAAAAAATGCAACGTTGAGGAATTGGCTGATAGTGGTCCGTTGAACGAGAAGGATGGTGTTACCTGTCGAGCCGGAACTTTTCTGACCATCTGGCCACGCAAGAGTACTTGTTCAGTGCAGGGTTAGGCAGTGGGCAAGTAGTGCTAGACAGTCCGCGATTATTCTCCTTCGATCATATGAGACTCCCTTCAATGCTCACGCACACTCAGCCTGCTTATTCTCCTGCGCACTCAACGTTTACACCGCCGGATAAAACTCTTGAGCCGGCAGTTACCCGTCAACTCAATCACGTTGGCAAGTTAGCGGCACATCCTCCGATTGGCCAAAGCGCTAACTCGCACCGTGATGCAGAACTGAGAGAGCTGTTGAAGTTGCTGGGCACGTTAGTCGTGGCACTTAAAACATGGATGAGCAAGGACGCTGAGACTGCAAAACCACAACCGCCCATGACGGCTCGTCCAACCCCTTCTGTGAGTTCGCCGCATCGGCCACTGGTTAATACCTTGCCTGTGCCGAACACCGTGTCCACCACCAAAAATGAATGGAAAGAACAATTGGCACCGTTCATGAACAGGCCGAACCTGGCCAGTATCCGCAACGCGTTTGATACCGAACTTATTGAGATGTTCTCAGATAAAAACCATGAGCCAATCACTGCGTTTATGTCTGAAAAACCCAAAGGTCAAAAGCCTGACGATCTGCGCAATGGATTGCGTGCCACGTATGAGAACTTCCCTTACTTGGGCACCCGGGGGCGAGAGGAGCACGTAGCCGCGATCAAGGTTGCCATGGCCACGTTCGGGCAAAGCCCAGCCGGGATTTTCAAGCACGTCGCCAAACATGGTGACCACTATGACGTGACGATGCGAGACGGCTTCAAGCTGACAATCACCGTTGAAGAACTTGAACTGGCGGCCAAAGCGGCAAAGTTCAGTGGCGGCGATGAAGGCATGGTCAAGGACGCACAATTTCTGTTTGCTGTGATGAGCAAGCGTCAATACCTGGAGCTTGAGCGCGACAGCGCAACGGACCCCTTCATGAGCCTGTACGGCAAAGACAGTGCATACCACGCCCATCGCACTTATCCCGGTGTGCTGTCGGGGGCCGGAGGCGGTATCGACGGTGACACGGCGCTGTCCTATCTGGGGCTTGAAGAACATTTGCAGGTCATCGATGCCCGTGCATTGGGCACGCAGGTCGGTGTGCCGTTGGACAAGGGCGCAAGAAACAAGAACGGCGTGATTATTGAGGGCGTGATGGAGGGGCAGTTATATAACACGCCGGTTTCACCGTCATTGAAGGTGGTCACGCTTCGCGGGTGATTTAAAGTGTTTAGTGAATAATAGGGGTTATTCAACATGTTAGTGTCTTCTGTTAACACTGCTGCTTTTGGTCATGCCAGGGCAAACGATGCCGTCATTTCTCCACATGTTTTGCCCTCCGCCAACGCATCTGCCCCAACTGGAACTTCTGAACAACTCAGTCGCCTGGTCGGCGAATTGGAGCGCTTGTTGGCGCTGTTATCTGCGCGGTTAAAGCCCGACGTCGATTCAACAACTGTGCCTGCGCAGGTGCCCGATAACCGCACCATCAGACGTGACGAGTTCTTGAAAGGTACGCCTGCAAATACGGGCATCAAGCCCGGTGATATTTTCAAAGACTTTTACCAATTGGCCGAAGGTAATTGCGTGACGATATCCGCGATTAAAGCCGCGATGATGAGGTTCGGCCATAACCCTTATGGTATTTACAAAACCATTGAAGACACCGATAGCGGCTATCGCATTGTCATGCGCGATGGGTTCAAGCTGCACATCACCCATGACGAACTGAAGCAGGCCAAGGCCGGCGCCAACTTCGGCACCGACCGGCCCAACGATGTTCTGGTCAATGCGCATTTCCTATATGCCGTCAGTGCCAAACGCGCCTACCTCGAAAATAACGACGGGGAGGCCAACAAGAGTTTTGCCGCCGCCATACGCAGCCTCAATGATGGCGAGTATCCGGGGCAGGCGTTGCGTCGCCTGGGCTTGAAAGACTTCGTGGCGCCCGCAACCCTCCAGGACTTCCTCAACGGCGCCATCGGCACGGTCAACAGCGGGTTTCATTCGATGGCCGCTGTGGGCGGCTTCGTGGACAGTTATGGGCACAAACAGCCGCTGGATAACCGCGACGCGAACCGTTACGCCGCGGCTGGGCTCAAGTTGCTCTAACGCGCAGCCGCCAGGTTTGGCCACTCACTCCACGCACCACCCAGCGCCGTATACAGATTCACCTCGGCGACCAACTGCGCCAGTCGGTCCACGATCAGTGCCTGTTTGCTGAGGCTGCGCACGCGGCCGAACAAATCCAGTTCCTAGGCGCTCAGCCCCAAGGTGGCGGAATAGTTGGAGGTGATCGCTGACTTGCCGGTGCCGGTCACGCTCCCTGGCACCTTCTGGCGGTTGCCGGCGCCGCTGGCCGCTGGTACTCGGGGATCAGCGAGCAACCGCCGAGCATCCAGGCCATGCCGAGGGTGCACAGCGTCTGTTTGTTCATCAGGCGCCCACCATCCATTTGGCCAGGCCATGCCGGCCGCTCACGCCCAGCTTGGCGGCGGCGCGCTTGAGGTAGGTCTCGATCGAGCTGTTTTTGACACTGAGTTTCTGTGCGATTTGCGGCACGGTGCCGCCAGTCAGCAGGCCAAGGCACACCTCCTGTTCCCGCGCCGAAAGGGTGATGTCGCTCAAAGACAAGCGCTTGTAGAACTCACGCTGCAACTGCGATTGTTCCAGCAGGGTATGGGCCGGCTCAGTCTCGGGGTGTGGCGCCTGGCGCAGACACTGGGCGTGCCGCTCCATCAACGGCAACAGCGTGTCCGACAGGCACTTGAGAAACGACAGCTCAGCCAGGGAAAACCCCTGCTGGGTCGGCGGGCGGTAGAACGAAATCACACAGCGTCGATTGCCTTGGCGTGATACCAGGTTGCACTGGTGCGAGGTGCCGCGCGGGTGCGCGCTGTTGGCCTTGGCGTTCATCTGGATCAGCAGCGGGTCTTGCATGTGCAGCATCTGCCGCAACAACGGGTGGTCGTTCAGCGCATGCAGGGTCTGGGGCACAGACAAATCCTTCTTCACCCCGGCGCTGCCCAGTAACTTGATGTCCAGCACGCGGTCGCGCAGTTCATCCAGGGTCCACTCGCTGAGGTCCACCAGGTGAATCGGTACCCACTTGCCCACCAGCTGCAACATGGTGGCGGCGAAATGTTCGTCGCCGCTGTTTGAAATCAACTCGCCCATTTCGGCGTAAAAATGCGGGCCGCAGGTGCCGCCAATACTTGGGGTCAGACTCATAGCCATCTCATCCTTGATGTCGAAAACCGTCAACGGTTGCCCAGGGCCTGTGCAGGGCGCTCCGTACTGCTTGAACGTAACTCGGCGTTCGAGATTTTATTTAGCCATAGGGATTTGTCCTACGTATGTAGCGGAAACGAGGGACACAAGCTGCCATAAAAACTGCGCCATTAAACCGACGTTTCTCATGATAAAAGTCGGCTACGTACAGGCGTAAGTTATTTTTATCCTTGGTTAACTTATTGATATAAATGAGGAATTTATAAAATAAAGAGGTTGCCCAGAGGCTCGGGATGGATCCGATGTAGCCAATCTCCTACAACGCTTTAATCGTTTCAGTCATGAACCTTCAGCCCAGGCCTATCCATCCATTTGAATGTCCGGGTTTCGGGTGTCAGACAACAGCGGCTCACTTTTGAAAAGCCGGAATGCCGGCCCAGACAAAAGTAAGCAAAACGCTCATGCCACCACTCGGCACCTCGCTTAGGCTCGATGTGCCCGTAATCCGCCAGTGATTTGGGGGGGGCCTAAGATCAAAAGCAGATCAAGAGCGGCTCGCTTCGCATCGTGGTTACCGTCCGTTGTTACAGCCCACAAAGTTGTGTAGATACCTATGCTGCGATGGCATCGACTCGGTTTCGCCTGAACTACCAAGGTATTTGCATCAATACCACTGTAGGAGCGAGCTTGCTCGCGAAAAACCTCAACGATAACGCGCGCCTCCTGAATAAACGCAGCGCCTGTGAGTCTTTCGCGAGCAAGCTCGCTCCTACAGAGAGCGATCTACCGTGGTCTTGGCAATCTCCAACAAATGCCACACCGCCAGAATCTTCGCCCGCCCTGGGTTATCCAGCAGCTCGCCGCAATCGAGCGCCGTTGCCGGAGCGCTGTCGAGCAAGCTGGCGGTGTAGAGCAAGGCATCTTCAAAACTCAGGTCGTCGTTGACGTTGTGGAAACCCTGGCTGGATAGGTAATGGTCGATGCCGCGGTTAAAGGCGGCACGGTCGTTTGCGGGATCGAGGGGTGGATTGGGTAGGACTTTATTCATGGTGTAGCTCCGCGCTGGATTAGGGGAAGACACCCGTCGCGACTAAACCAGGGACACGGCTTGCTGGCCTTTAAAGTTGTTTCAAGGCGCTAACTCGGCGGACCGCTTGTCGGATTTATTACCGTTTTTTTGAAGTTTCACGCCGCTTCCTACGTAGAACTCGCCAGAGAACGGTTGTTGGATTCCGAAGTTGGTAACTTCTAAGATGTTATTTTGTGAAGGAATAATTTGGTGTGTGAAAGTTGATTCATTGCCTCTTTTTTCTGACAATTATTGGTTTTCTGAATTTAATGAGTGAAATTTCCTAATCAGATGTAACTGAATTCCTACAAGGAAAAATTATTTTCGTTGCAAGTTTCTTCTTGTCTACTAAGTTGTGAGTGTCACTTCAGTTTAGTGGCGATACACGACAATATGAGGAGCTTGAAAATGAAAAAATCAGAATATGGCGAAGTTATCTATGATTTCGACGATGACTATGGATTTAACCCGTATGCTGGCAATGCTGGCGCTTCAGGAAGTCAGGGGGGATGTGGTGGAAGTGGAGGGTGTGGAGGTGGCGGTGGATGTAATGGAGGAAGTGGTGGCTCCGGTGGATGTGGTCACAACTCGATAGAAGAACAATCACTTGCCAAAGAATAGGTTTATTTACCCACTTGACGGGGTTTCTTAGGCAGCGCCTGAAACCCCTACAGGGGATCACATAATGAATATAGCCATTCCCAACTATCAGATTCTAAATTTTGAAACGGAAAGTTTAGTAATATCCGATGCGGGTATCTCTAAGGTGCATTCACGACCGATCTTGAAGGCGTTGCGACAGATACAAATGTCTCGTGCGCTGACGAAGGATGAGTTGGATGAAATACTCGCCGATAATGGCTTGAATGCAGCCAGTGCATTTGAGTTTCTGGAGAAAATAATTCCGTTCACGGCGGCTAAGGAGCTTTATTTTGAAAAGACTATAGTTGTGCATTCGTGGGAAGGGGCTGCCGGGATTGAAGACTTATTTAGACAAGAGTTATCGGGTGTCGTAGAGTTTAAAGATTTTTCAAGCGATATAGTAAGTTCTGTTGCGGGGGTTAGATGTTTTATTGTGTTGTTATGCCATTCTTATGATTATGAGGGCCTGAAAGAAATACATTTTGACTTGGCAAAAATATCACCAGCTAGCGCTATTAGCGTTTGTTGGCCGATGGGCGGTTTTTTTTGCATCGGGCAACCTTATATCTCGGAGGTCGGAAACCCTTGTCATTTTTGTACCGTTGATAGACTTATTCATAATGAGTCAGTCAAGCGGGTGAAAAATAACTGGGCATCGGCATTGGCGTTTTGTAAAAATGAACATGTCAATGTGCCCTTTAAGAAGTTAAGTTTTTATCAAGAGTTGGTGGTGATTGGTGCAATTATTAGAAATGTGAAGTTTTTTACTGGAAACGGCGTATTGCGCAAGTATCATGATGATGTGTTGTGCTCCTCGTATGTGCAATTAAGTGACGGCAGAATATTTCAAGAGTCCAATTCCCACTGGTATATCTGCGATTGCCTGGAGGTAAGGAAGTGAAAAATATTCCGCATGACTATTATCTTAGATTTATAGACCCTGCCGTCTATGAGGCAGTGCTTGATTTTCATAGTAAAGGCAACTTCACATTTCATACGGCGTTTCAACATTGCACTGGCCTCCATACACTGGACGAAGAACATCTGAGCCAGTTAACCGGGAATGAGCTGGTGCTCTATCCTGATATGGGGCTAACGGTCAGCCTTGGATTGTCCGAGGAAGATAGGGCTGAATGTTTATACAGAAATGAATCATGCGAGAAGTTTTTGTCAGCGTCTCTGAACTTTGAAGTGCTTGAAAAGCTGGTGTCACCTCTTGTCTCTAGGAGTGTCGGAGCACACAAACGTGGGTATCCGAGTGCAGGAGCACTTTACCCTGTTGAGATCTTCATTTGTTCACTCGCTGAGAGTAATGCAGACTGGCCCATTAAAGAGCGCATTTTGCACTTGCTTCCTAGTTCTAGGAGGTTTGAAGTAATGCAAGCGGATGTGGATTTTGAATATGTGAAGGCGGCTATAATGGGTTCGTCTGGAGAACAGCTTGGTTTTCCGAGTTTGGCTATTGTTTATTCAGTCTATATGCCTAAAAATATTTTCAAATATAGGTATCGTGGTTATCGCATGGCGCTTATGGAAGTGGGTTCTATTTATATGCTTGTGGAGATTCAAGCAAAAAAAATAGGACTTGCCTGCCGCCCATGGTCTGCTTATACGGACTCCATGGTATGTAAGTTGCTGGGGGTTAACCCCGCTCTGTTTTTTCCTGTATGTATTCACTTAATAGGTAAGCAGCATGAAACTTGTTAATGCAATGCAGAAGCCGGATCTTCCTGGAGCATTATTGTTTCAACCTGCCGGACTGCTCTATTTACCAAATTCTGTAGAGGTGTCAGACGCTCTTTCAGTTAACGGGTCAGGGGTGGGCGGGGGCGCACGCTCTATCAAAACTGCCTTGGGAGAGTATTTTGAAAGGCGTCATTTTTATAGAGAGGTTTTGTCGATAAAGCGCGGCTTTCTTAGTGACTCGTTGACGAGAGCTGAAGTTGATAGTTTTGCCAGCGCTCTTACACAGACGGCTTCAAGGCTGATATCAATTGAAGAGGTTAAAAAACATCACTTCTCACTGACGCAAGTCATGAGAACTTCTGATTTTTCTGAGTGCTTAATTCCCACTATATGTATTTCTCTTTCTGCGCACGGCCTCGAAAAGGATAATTTTTTATATCCGCTGAGAGACACCTGTGGGTGCAGCTTTTACTGGAACGTAGATGTTGCGTTTTTAGGAGCTGTAAAAGAGTATCTTGAACGACAATTTCTACTGAGGTTTTGGCTGACTAAGCAATGCCAAGCACTTTTCTCGCTCGGTAAAGTTGAGTGTCTGTTACGAGGGAGGAATGTTAAATATTTATATGATGCGCTAATATTTTCCGGTGAGATTTCCATTTTCGATATTTCTGACAATCGTTTTCCTGGGGTTTGTGTGTTGGCGGTTTATGGCCAAAACGATGGTGATCGACATGTGAAGTATTGTGCGGGTATGTCCTATTCAGGTGATGTCGGCGAAGCGTTGGAAAAAGCGCTGCTTGAGCTGTGGCAAACTTATCGTTTTATGGATTTGTTTAAATCGATCGGGTCTGATGAGCGAAAAGTGGAGGATGACTATCTTCGCTATTTTATGACCTGTAATGAGTATGGTACCTATCGTGAAATAACCGATTATGTGGTTGCTGATGGTGACGATAGGGAGACTTCTTTGGAATTTTCATTGGAGGTTTTTCTGTCGGTACTTAATGGTTTGGGTGTGTCGGGTTATTTTTATTCTCGGCGCGCCAGGATTAATGGGGTTAATTGCGTCTTTGCAAAGTATGTTTCACCTGATCTGTTTCTTCATATGAATAATTCAAGAAACATAAATCTGAAAAATAGTTATTCCAAAAATTTTGAATCCTTAATGCTTTCGTCTCGTCTGAATAGAATGGTACCGTTTCCATGAGGTGAGTTATGAATATTTACCCCTTATTTAAACCTTTCTTGCTGGCGAAGCTTTTTATCAAGGAACAGTTGAAGGAGCCGGTCGCCCTGTTGTGGGTCGTAATATCCCCTGTGGTAACCTTCTACTTGATTACTTACGTCGGGTACTCTGGCGGAGAATCTTTACGTGACTACGCATCTGCCACTTCATGGTTTTACGCTTTCATCTCTTCAAGCGTGGCACTTTTTGGTTTGGCGTTTTATATAGTGGGGCGAAGAGAGAGTGGTTTTTTGCGTTCTTTTGTGTATACAAAACGTACAAAGATCACCTTTCTCGCTGGGCAGTTTTTAGCGTACTCATTTATGTCGGTGATTTATTGCTCAGTGTTTTATGTGCTGACGCGGGGCTATTTTGGTTTGATGGCCCTAGAAGAGTGGTTGGTTATTGTTGGCCGTTTCTATATGTGTTTTTTGCTTTTTTCTACGCCATCCTTATTGTTGACGCTGGTGCCCATAGGCTTTCAAAATACTAATACTCTTTTCTCCATATTATCAGTCTCTATGTTGGCACTGGGTATCGGTAGCCTTAACACCTCGTATTCACTATTTAACGTAATCGGTCTTTTTAATCCGATGGGGTGGGCCAATCGCCTGATGTTGGTGGGGGTGACCGGGTCCGCTACGTTGGTAGCGTCGATTTTAGGAATGATCATTGTCACCGGGTGGTTTGTGTTCCGATTTTTACTCATCAACCCCGTTTGGAGTCGGTACTGATGAAACGGCTAATCGTGGATGCACTGGACGTTAGGTATGGTCAGCATATTTTATTCAAGAGTGCCTCATTGGAAGTCGAGGCTGGCACAATGACAGGTTTGTTGGGGCCTAATGGTTCCGGAAAAACTACGTTTTTTGACGTAATCTGTGGCCTGAAGAAATTGAATGGCGGTGAAGTGCAACATTCATTTTCCAAGCTACTTTACCTGTCACAGATCATCGCAACGCCTCCCGTATTTCGAATGTTCGATGTTTTTAACATGATGATGCTTTTTTGCTCCGATACGCGCGTTACCCAGCGGCACGCCTTGGAAAAAATTGGAAAGTGGAGCCCTGGTATCGCTGAACGCTATTGCGAAATCTGGAAGAAGAAATCATCCCTTTGCAGCTATGGCGAAAAGCGTTGGTTTTTCACCTTGTCGTTATTGTCCGTTAACGCAGACTTTGTGATTTTGGATGAGCCCACTGCAGGGGTTGACCCGGAATTCCGGTACCACATTTGGCGGTGTCTGGAGGGCGCGGCGGCGGAAGGTGTGGCGATACTCGTGTCGTCGCATAACATTGACGAGATCGTCACTCACTGCGATGACTTTTACATGCTAAGCCAACAACGCTTTAATCGGTTTTCCAATGCCGAGGGATTTTTGAGCAGGTACGGCGGCAGTACTTTGGATGAGGCATTTATTCACGCGGCGAGTCTGCCCAGAACTTGAGATGCTGGTAGCTGTGTCTGAACGCTTGCGGGATGGGAACGGGTTTCTCCGCGATATTGATTCGATTGATGCCCTGCGAACCCATGTGGGAACTGGCTTGCCCTCGATGGCATCGACTCGGTTCGCCTGAACTACCAAGGTATTTGCATCAATACCACTGTAGGAGCGAGCTTGCTCGCGAAAAACTCACAGGCGCGGCGTTTATTCAGGAGGCGCGCGTTATCGTTGAGGTTTTTCGCGAGCAAGCTCGCTCCTACAAAATGGGGCTAAGCCCGCTTTTACATTTTAAGTTGTTGGCTTCAAAGGCTTCACGCACTCAATAGAGCGATCTACCGTCGTCTTGGCAATCTCCAACAAATGCCACACCGCCAGAATCTTCGCCCGCCCTGGGTTATCCAGCAGCTCGCCGCAATCGAGCGCCGTTGCCGAAGCGCTGTCGAGCAAGCTGGCGGTGTAGAGCAAAGCATCTTCAAAACTCAGGTCGTCGTTGACGTTGTGGAAACCCTGGCTTGGCAGGTAATGGTCGATGGCGCGGTTAAAGGCGGCACGGTCTTTTGCAGGATCGAGGGGTGGATCGGGTAGGACTTTATTCATGGTGTAGCTCCGCGTTGGATTAGGAGACGACACCCGTCGCGACTAAACGAGGGTGGCGGCTGTACGCAGGTTAGTCGACCGGCCCAACACGAAACATCCGGCGCACCCGAAGGTGCCCTACGCACAGCCACCATAAAACTCATGGAGACCATGCCGTGTTGGAAGATACGAGCGACTAAACCCGATCACTGATGAGCAGTGACAGACCGCAGACTAGCCACCGATTCCAACCGGCACAAGGCGGCGGGGATTGTCTCGGAAACGTCCTGCAATTTAAAGGGACACGGCTTGCTGGCCCTTTACAAACCATGACAAAAGGCCAGCAAACACAGTGCCTCAGCGCCTCCCCGGAACAAACGCCACACTCCCACCCTCACGCGCCTTGAACAACCGCTCCCCATTATCCGGCTGGGTCGTCACCACCTGATGATCCTCCCCCAGAAACGCCAACGGTGTCGGCTCGTCCTTGGAATACTGCGCGACGATGATCGTGCGTTGCGGATCAAAGCCCTGGCCGCTGGTTTTTTCCAGCCAGGCCATGAACGCGGCGCTGTTGCCCTGGCGCGGGAAGTCCTGGGTTTCGCTGACGTAGTAGAAGGGCGTGCCGTGGTTTTGCAGGTACATGGGCAGTTTGTTGTCGACCTCCACCAGCACCAGTTGCCATTGGTTCCAGGGCGCGCTTTTTTCTGCCTGGGCTTGCAGGTCGGTGGCGAAGCGGGTGACGCCGCCGTTGCCGTTGGTCCAGGGGTAGATCACGCCCAGCACCAGCAAGAGCAGGCCGGCGCTGAGGCCAAAGCCTGTTTGCCAGCGTGGCCAGCTCGAAGGTTTTTTGTGCAGGCGCTCACTCAGCCACCAGGCGCCGAGCAGTTGGGCAAAGGGCACCAGCGGCAACACGTAGTAGCTGCGGCGGCTGCCGCTGGCGGTGAAGAATACAAACAACAGGCCCAGGCCCCACACCAGCCAGCGTACGTTGGGCGGCGCCCTGCGCCAGTTGCGCACGGCCAGCCACAGGCCAAGTAACCAGCAGGGTGCCCAGGGCAGGGTGTAGGCCGGCAGGTAGATCAGGTAGGTGTAGATCGGCCCCATATGGTCGAAGGGGTCGAAGAAGCGCACCACGTTTTCGCGGAACACCAGCTCCAGGCCGCTCTCTCCATAAGTGGGGGCGCCGTAGCGATGGGACAGCACAAAGGGAATCGCATACACGATGCCTGCGATGAGCAAGGCCAGCGCCAGGCGCAGGTTGAGGTGGCGTTTGTAGCGGTGTTCGCTGAGCAGGTGTGGCAACAGCACCAGGCCCGGCAGCACCACACCGATCAAACCCTTGAACAGCGAGGTGGCGGCCAGCAACAGGAAAAACACCGTGTAGCGCCCCAGCCGTGTGTCATCCGGCCCGCGCCAATACCACCACACCGCGGCCAGCACGCCGCACACGGTGAGTACATCGGCGGTGGCCACGCGGGCCCAGAACAGGAAGTAGAAGGTGGTGGCGAGCATCCACCCGGCGATCAGCCCGGTGCCTTTGCGAAACAGGCGTTCACCGATCAGGTACACCAGCCAGATGCTCAACCACGCGGCAATCACCGATGACAGGCGCAGCGACCACGGGCCGAGGCCGCCCAGCAGGTGGGAAAACCCGGTGATCAGCCAGTAGGAGGGCAGGGGCTTGTCGTAATACGGCGTGCCTTTGAGGTACGGGTCGAAATAGTCACCGCTTTGCAGCATCTGCAAGGCGATATTCGCCCAGCGCGTTTCCGGCCCCCACAGGTCGCGGCTGCCCAGGCCTAGCAAGAGCAGCAAGGCCGAGACGCCCAGCAGTAACACCAGGGCGCCGCGTTCGGTTTTCCAGAAACTCATGGGTTGTTCCCTGTGGCAGGCGCTGCATTCAAGGGTGTTGGGGGTAAATCGTCAGCACCAGGTCGCCCTTGCGATAACGTTTTCCACCGGGAGGCAATTGCCCTTCTTCGCGGTGTTCGCTGGTGCTCTTGACCTGCATCAGCACGCCGACCGAACCCTGCTGGCGAGCCTCGGCCAACCAGGCCTGGACGCTGTCCGGCGTGACCTTGCGCTGCGCTGCGTCTTGGTAGTTCAAGCCGTAGCGCAGCTCGCCCTGGGTGTTATAAAACGCCACGTCGGGCCGGCGCAGGCGCCAGGTCAAGGCCGATGCCAGCCCCAGGTCATTGCTCAGCAAAGCACGGGTAGGTTGCAGTTCGTCCAGATGCTCCTGCACGAATTGGTCGGGCATTTCGTTATCTTCGATCAGGGCCGGCATGCCCGCCGGTAGCAGTGCCACCAGCAAGCCAATGCCGAGGGCGGGCATCGCCCATAACGTCAGCGGGCGCACCGCTTGCAGCAAGTTGGCGAGGATCCAGCCCAGCAGCACGATAAACGTCAGCGACAGGTTGAACATCTCTGCGTGGCTATTGGCGTACAGCGGGCGGGTGATTTGCAGGTAAATCAGCGCCACCATGGCCGTCATGCCAAGCACGAAATTGAGCGCGCCGTTGATGACCAGCGGGCGCGGCTTGCCTTGCTTGATCAGGTCGATCAAGCCGTGGCCCATCAACAGCGCCAGGGGCAACAGGCACGGCATGATGTAGGTCGGCAACTTGCCTTTGCTCAGGCTGAAAAAGCCCAGGGGCAGCAGCAGCCACAGGGCGAGAAAGGCAATCGCCGGCTGGCGCCTTTCCTGCCAGGTCTTGAGCAGGGTGCCAGGTAACAAGGCAGCCCACGGCAGGCACGCCACCACCATGATCGGCAGGAAGAACCACACCGGCCGTGCATGCTGTGCATCGTCGGCGGCAAAGCGGCGGATGTGCTCATGCCAGAAAAAGAAATGCCAGTAATCCGGTTCGCGCAGGTGGATCGCCAGGGCCCATGGCAGGCATACCAGCACGGCAACCAGCACCGCCAACGGCCCGTAGCGCATCAACTCACCGACGCGACGCTGCCAGATGAGGTAGGGCACGGCGATCAAGACCGGCAGCAGCCAGGCCAGGAAGCCCTTGGTCATGAACCCCATGGCGCAGGCCACGCCCAACACTGCCCAGGCACCCAGGCGTTCCCGTGGCGTGCGGCAGTCCAGGGCAAACCACAACGCCACCAGGCTCAGGTTCACCCACAGCGTGAATTGCGGGTCGAGGTTGGCATACCCGGCTTGCCCGGCTACCAGGCCAAAACTCAGGTAGAGCAGGGCGCAGGCAAAGCTCTTGCGCGGGTCGTTCCACACGCGCCGGGCGAGCAGGTAGGCCAGCACTACACTCAGGCACGTACTCAGCACTGAGGCGATGCGCACACCGAAGAGGTTTTCACCGAACACCGCCTGGCCGAGGGCGATGAGCCAATAGCCGGCGGCGGGCTTCTCGAAATAACGCACGCCCATGAAGTGCGGCGCTACCCAGTTGCCGCTCATCAGCATTTCCTGGCTGACCTGGGCGTAGCGGGTTTCGTCTGGCGTCCATAAACCGTGAAAGCCCAGGGGCAACAAGATGAACACGGCAACGCCCAGCAATAGCCAGGCCAGAGGGTTTATGCGGGGCATGCGCACATCGCTCCATAACGTTCAAGTACGGGCAATGGCGGTATTAACTTAATAGGGTGAAGCATCGTAAGGGTCACTAAGTAGTTTTAGGAAAACATAACTAACAGGCGCGACTAAACATGCCAGAACGGGGCTGTCGTTTTGCTGAACACGTTGTGGCTTGATATGTAAACAAGTGTAATTAAAGTTGTTTGAGTGCGGCGCTCCACTCTTCGATATTCATGGTGCCCATGGCCTTGAAGGTGCCGTTGGGCAGCACCTTGACGAACAGTGCGCTGCCGTACTCGGCGGCGGCCGCATGGGGGAAGCCCAGGCTGGTCTGGAAGTCGCTCATGCAGGCGCTGTGGGTGATCAGCATCAGGTTGCGTCCCGGCTGTTTGTGGCCGAGGATTTCATCGCCCATGGCGTCGCCGCAGATGGCGAGTGGGCCGGGGGACAGCTCGGTCTTGCCGAACATGAACAGTGACGTCTGGGCGGTTCGCGTGGTGGGGCTGCTGAGCACGTCGGTAAGAGCCATGCCCAGTGAATCAAAGGCTTTGCCCAGTTCGACGGCGCGTTCAGTACCGTTGATGGTCAGGCCATCGGCAGGGCCGAAGCAGGGGTTGGCCGAGCGGTCGCAGCGCTCTTCATGGCGCACCAGCACCACCAGTTCACCCTCGCGCCAGCTGGCGAGCACCCCGGAGGTCAGCAGGCGATTGCCCACGCCCAGATCCAGCGGCGAGCTGGGCCAGAATAAAAAGCCCACGAACAATAAGGCGGCAACGCAGATGCCAAGCAGGTGCAGGCGGTATTTTCTCAGGCGTTTTAACCTAGACCTTTTAGGTTGGCGGTTGGCCAGGATCATGTCTGCCACGCGGTTCACCCTCGGCACTGTTTATTGTGTTTATAAAAAGGTTGCATGACGGGGCAGTTGCCCTTAGTGAGGCAGGAGACTGTCACAGCACTGCTGTCTTTTTGCTGAACACGTGCATGTTAAGAGTGTCACTTGGGTTAACTAAGAAAGTTGTGGGTTACCACGAGTTGGCGGGCACTTTAAAGTACGGTGGATGGGCAGGCGGTGAAATCCATGTGAAAAATTTGCGTGGGCAGGAGCGTCAGCCGTTATTCTCATTGCGGGTCCTTCAGATGAGCGTTCTTATGTTGCAGGTGCAAGGTGTTGTAAAAAACTACGCGACCCCGCAAGGTCCGCTGGCCGTCCTGGCCGGCGTCGACCTGCACTTGGGCGAGCGCAGCAGCCTGGCGCTGATGGGTGAATCGGGCAGCGGCAAAAGCACCTTGCTGCACCTGGTGGCCGGGCTGGATCGAGTGGACGGCGGCAGCATCCGCATCGGCGAGCAGCGCCTCGACCAACTCAACGAGGGGCAACTGGCCCATTGGCGCCGTACGCAAATCGGCTTGGTTTTCCAACAGTTCAACCTGATCGGCAGCTTGCGCGTGGAAGACAACCTGGCGTTCCAAGCGCGGCTGGCGGGGCGTTTTGACCCGCACTGGCAAGCGCAATTGGTGGAGCGCCTGGGGCTGGGCGACTTGCTGCGGCGTTACCCCGAACAACTCTCCGGTGGCCAGCAGCAACGGGTTGCGGTCGGGCGGGCGCTGGCCTCGCGGCCGGGTTTGTTGTTGGCCGACGAGCCCACCGGCAACCTCGACGAAGCCACCAGCGATGAAGTGCTGCAACTGCTGCTGGATCTGCTGCGGGACAGCCCCACCAGCCTGCTGATGGTCACCCATAGCCCACGCCTGGCCGCACGGCTTGACCGGCAGGTGGTGCTGCACCGTGGCCGTGTCGTGCCGATGGACGCTCGCTGAGATGGCGATGTTTTACTGGACGCTGCGCGCATTGCTGAGCCACTGGCGGCGTCACCCGGTGCAATTTTTCAGCGTGCTCACCGGCCTGTGGCTGGCCACCGCGCTCCTCACCGGCGTGCAGGCCCTCAACAGCCAGGCGCGGGACAGCTACGCACGCGCCAGCCAACTGATCGGTGGTGAACCCCAAGCCAGCCTGGTTGCGCCGGACGCCGCCAGTTTCCCCCAAGCACTGTTTGCCGAGTTGCGCCGCGCCGGTTGGCCGGTCTCCCCGGTGGTGCAGGGGCGGGTGGTGCTCCAGGGGCGTGAGCAACAGCGCCTGCAATTGATGGGCATCGAGCCGGTGTCGTTGCCCGGCAGCGGCAGCGTGGCAGGGCAACGCTTGAGCCAGGCGCAGATGCTGGCGTTTTTCGAGCCGCCGGGGCGTACCTGGGTCGCTGCGCAAACGTTAGAGGCGCTGGGGTTGCAGGCGGGCGAGCAGCCGCTGACGTCCACCGGGCAGCGCCTGCCACCGTTGCAGGTACAGGCCGATATGGCGCCCAGCCTGCTGCTGACCGATATCAGTTTTGCCCAACCTCTGCTCAACATGCCTGGGCGCCTGTCGCGCTTACTGGTGGACAACACTTTCGCCGCCCGCCATCCCACGCCACCCGCTGCGTTGCAACTCAAGCAGGGCGAAGACAATAACCTTTCACGCCTGACCGAAAGCTTTCACCTGAACCTGGATGCGGTAGGCTTTTTATCCTTTGTGGTGGGGCTGTTTATTGTGCATGCGGCCATCGGCCTGGCCCTGGAACAGCGCCGTGGCCTGCTGCGAACCTTGCGCGCCTGTGGGGTCAGCGCACGCCTGTTGATCTTGAGTCTGGGCGTCGAATTGGGCGCTTTGGCGGTGCTGAGCGGTGTGCTCGGTATCGCCAGCGGTTACTTGCTGGCCAGCCTGTTACTGCCGGATGTCGCCGCCAGTTTGCGCGGCCTGTACGGCGCCGAAGTCGCCGGCCAATTGAACTTGAGCCCCTGGTGGTGGCTGGCCGGCCTGGGCGTGAGCCTGCTCGGCGCGTTGCTCGCCGGGGCCAGCAGCCTGTGGCGCGCGGCGCGTTTGCCGTTACTGGCGCTGGCCAACGCCCAGGCCTGGCATCAAGCCCATGGGCGCTGGCTGCGGCGCCAGGGCTGGGTGGCGTCCGCCGCCTTGCTGATCGCGTTGCTGGCACTGTGGCTGGGCGATAGCCTGGCCGCCGGGTTTGTGCTGATGGCGGCCTTGCTGTTGGGCGCGGCATTGGCGTTACCGGTGCTGCTCAACGGGTTATTGAAAGCGGTGCTGGGGCGCAGTCGCTCGGTGCTGGGCCAGTGGTTCCTGGCCGATTGCCGCCAACAACTGCCGGCCTTGAGCCTGGCGCTGATGGCGTTGCTGTTGGCCCTGGCGGCGAATATCGGTGCCGGTTCCATGACCTCGGGCTTTCGCCAGACCTTCACCCATTGGCTGGAGCAGCGTCTCACCGCCGAGCTGTACCTCAACCCGCAAAATCCGCAGCAGGCCGAGCAACTCAAAGCATGGTTGAGTCGCCAGCCCCTGGTGCAGGCCGTATTGCCCGCCTGGCAGGTATCGGTGCAACTGCAAGGCTGGCCTGCGGAGGTGTTCGGTGTGGTCGACAACCCCACTTATCGTCAACACTGGCCGCTGCTGGAGGCGGCGGACGCGCCTTGGGATCGCTTGCTGCAAGACGACAGCCTGATGCTCAGCGAACAACTGGCGCGACGCCTGAAGGTGCAACTGGGCGACACGGTTTCCATCCCCACTCCACAGGGCACCTGGGCGCCGAAGATCGTCGGCATCTACGCCGACTACGGCAACCCCAAGGGCCATCTGCTGGTCAATGCCCAGCACCTGTTGGCGCATTGGCCGACGCTCTCACCGGCACGCTTCAACCTGCGGGTGGCGCCCGCCGACGTGCCGCCGCTGATCCGTGAAGTGCAGCGTGAGTTTGCCCTGGAAGACAGCCGCATCGTCGACCAGCAGCAACTCAAGGGCTGGTCCAGCCAGGTCTTCGAACGCACCTTTGCCGCCACCGCTGCGTTGAACAGCCTGACCCTTGGCGTCGCCGGGGTGGCGTTGTTCATCAGCCTGCTGACCCAGAGCCAAAGCCGTCTCGGCCAACTCGCGCCGTTGTGGGCGCTGGGCGTGACGCGCCGACAATTGATGCTGCTTAACCTCGGCCAGACCTGGCTGCTGGCGGTACTCACGTTGATCCTGGCGTTGCCGCTGGGGCTGTTGCTGGCGTGGTGCCTGGATGCGGTGATCAACGTGCAGGCCTTCGGCTGGCGCCTGCCGCTGCAGGTATTCCCCGGCCAGCTTGCGCAATTGCTGGGGCTGGCGATGCTCGCCACCTTGCTCGCGTCGGCCTGGCCGTTATGGCAGTTGTACCGCAGCCGCCCGGCGGATTTGTTGAGGACGTTCGCCCATGAAGATTAAGGCACTGGCGTGCATCGTCTGGTTACTGCTGAGCGGCTGCGACCAGGCGCCCGCACCCGAGGACAGTTTCGCCGGGCTGGGCAGCGATGCGGCGGACTTTGCCCAGGTAGTGCCCGGCAAAGTCTTCAGTTTTCCCGAGGACCACGGGCCCCACGACGGCTTTCGTATCGAATGGTGGTACGTCACCGCCAACCTCAAGGACGCCCAGGGCAATGTCTTCGGCGTGCAATGGACGCTGTTTCGCAACGCGTTGAAGGCCGGCCCTGTTGAACCTGGATGGCGCGACTCAACCGTGTGGCTCGGCCACGCCGCCGTCACCTCGGCCACCCGCCACTACGCCGCCGAACGCCTGGCCCGGGGTGGCGTCGGCCAGGCTGGGGCTCAGGCAGAGCCGTTCAACGCCTGGATCGACGACTGGAATTTCGCCACCCGCCCCGGCGCCGCCAGCCCCCTGGCCGACATGCAACTCAAGGCCAGCGGCGCGCAATTTGCCTACGACCTGCACCTCACCTCCAGCCGTCCATTGGTACTGCAAGGCGATGGCGGCTACAGCCGCAAATCCGACCAGGGCCAGGCGTCGTACTACTACAGCCAACCGTTTTTCACCGCCAGTGGCAGCGTCAGCCTCGACGGCCACACCTACCAAGTCATCGGCCCGGCCTGGCTCGACCGCGAATGGAGCAGCCAACCCCTGGCCGCCAGCCAGACCGGCTGGGATTGGTTCTCCCTGCACCTGGACCGCGGCGCGCAACTGATGCTGTTTCGCGTGCGGGAGAAAGACAGCAACGGTTACCTCACCGGCACCTGGATCGACGCCCAGGGCCACACCGAGACCTTGCACAACAGCGACATCCAACTCACGCCGCTGACCACCACGACCATCGACGGGCGCAACATTCCCACACGCTGGTCGCTGAAAATTCCCGGCAAACAGCTGGATATCACCACCGAGGCCGTCAACCCGAAGGCGTGGATGGACCTGGGTATTCCGTACTGGGAAGGGCCGGTGCGGTTTGAGGGTGGGGTGGGGTATTTGGAGATGACGGGGTATTAGGGGCGCTTTCTGTAGGCGTTCATCTTTTGCTGTGTAGGCAACTTCCCAAACGTACTTTTTAACCCCCGCCTGCTTGTGTCCGGGCTGTAGGCGCTTGCTTATATTTCGATGCCATCTCTCTCGGTATAGGAACCCAGGACATGGCGTACGGCTACATCAATCAACAGGCTACACCCTACTCATTTTTGAAATCACAGCTATGGCACGCAGGCTTGTTGCAGGGCCCAGATCATTTTGATGTGCTGAATAAACATCTGAGCCAAGGAATGGTGAGGCCGGGTGAGTTGGTGATCGTTCCAGAAATGTCCAGTGCCTATTGCTCAATCGAAGAAGCCTGGTTGATGCGCCACGCTGAAGCGATTAGTCGCCAACTGGACCAGAATGTGCCGCTCGATAGAGCAGGAAACACAAATTACGACTTGGCGCAGAGCATTCTGGGGTATGGCTCGATAGGCATCGGCAGTGCGACGTCGGCTTGGAGCCGGCACCTGCAGGCGGTTGCACAGACTTTGATGGAAATCGAGCAACTGCATCGCCAATTGAAGGACGGTGGTTTGGACAGAGAGTCATTCATACGACAGCGCCAAAGGATGTTTGGCGTTTTGGATATGCAACTGCAAGGGGCTGCACGATTTGGCTCGGGGTTGCGTGGCAATCAGCCGCTGAAGAGAGCGCTCGGGATCTCGACCAACAGCTATCTGCATCAAGGCGAAATTGTGGGGTATGCGCAGCGGGTTCAAACGATTACGCAGATGTCGAAATGGTTAAAGCAAGGAACATATCTGGGGTTGGCGTTGGATGTGGGCGTGGCGGGTTTGGAAATGAAGGAGGCGTGTGTGGTGGGAAGGGAGGCGCAATGCAACAGAGCGAAGTATGTGGAGACTGGGAGGTTGGTGGGGGGTGTGGCAGGGGCGGCTGGCGCAGGGGTAATAGGGGCTGAATTAACACGCCGGGCATGCCACATTTTCCTAGGTGTCGCCACGAGAGGATCCGGTGCTCTGACCTGCGGAATAATTGGAGGGGCGACGGCAGGGTATATAGGCGGTAAGAAGGGCGGGGATGGCGGGGCGTTTCTCGGCGGAAAAATTGTAGAGCACAACGGTGATTTGATATTCCAGTCAGAGGGGGCTTAAGCGTGGATTTTTTTGTCGCCTATACCGCTGTGATGATCATCGGGACGTTTGTGGTTTTAGGACTGATACTTTTTGTCGAACGAACAAAACTCGAGGCGTTGGAAGGTTACTTCATTGAAAACGTGCAGGTGCGTAAATATCAGCAACGCTGGGGACGAAACCAGCGGTTCGTCAGGTTTCATCGCATGTGTCTCATGATTGATATCCTCCGCGCGCCAGAACGCTCCGTCAAAGAAGGTTACATGACCGAGGCAGAGTTAGCCGTCATTCCGCCAGCGCTCAAGCGTTGGGCTGTATGGCCCTATCGGCTCGCGATGATTTGGGCGATCAGTTGGGGCTATTGGTGTACCTGGCTTTAGAGGTGCTCTCGCTTCCTGAACCTGAATTTCAGGGCTCACATTTTTTAAAAAATACTGTACATGCATACAGTCTTGTCGTACAGTCCATCCCAGGTGACCCGGATGTCACCGGTTACCTGAGCTTCAATTTTTTAACTATGGATGGATAAAAAATGAAATCGAAAAAAGCCTTCATTCTGGGCGCGGCCATGGCGGCCTCTTGCTTCGTTTCGGCCTTTGCCCTGGCCGAGCAAAACCCGGCAAAACTCAGCGCGCAGGCGGTCAAGCAGGCCGTGGACAAAGCATTGAAACCTGGCGGTACGCTGGTAAAGGCCAGCGTTTCGGGCGAGCTCAAGCAAAAGCTCAATGCTGCCAAGGCCGGGCAGTCCAACGTCGTCAAAAAAAGCAAGGCGGCCGTCGGTAATGTGGCGATTGACTCCCCGGTTGGCCAGCTGGAAAAACCTGACTCGGCGCACATGAAACAGGCCGCGGTTGCAGCCTTCACGCCGTTGTTTCCCACCCTGGATATCAACACTCTTTACACCCTCACCGGTGTGGAGACCGGCGCGCAAATCGCTTATCACTTCAACCTGCCGAAAAACGCGCGAATCCAGGTACAGCTGTTGAACCAGAGTGCCGGCACGGATATGTCGTTGACGCTGTTCCATGACGACGGCCAAGGCAACCTGACGCCGCTGGGCACCTCGGATAACCCCGGCAGTGCCGATGAATACCTCAACGGCGTGTTGCCGGCCGGTGACTACTACTGGTTCATGGTTGCCAATGCCGCGAGCAACTCGCAGTTCAGTTTTGGTGTGGCGGTGGACAGCAATGTGGATGCCTACGAGCCTAACGACACCGAGCAAACCGCGTTCGCGCTGCCGGATGCCTTGAACCAGGTGACCGGTAACCTCGACAGCGTCAATGACGTGGATTACTTCTCCTTCGTCTCGTTGCGTGGCCAAGGTGTGGGCATGTTCCTGGGCGATGACGGTGCGGGCACGCGTAACCAGTGGATCTTCGAACGGTTCGATGGCACCCAGTGGGTGGAAGTCCCGCAGGGCTCCACCTCCACCTATCCCAACCTGACGCCAGGCTACACGGTCAAGGTGCGTGTACGGGCTAACCCGGCGGTGGCATTGAACCCTCAGGCTCAATACAAGCTGACCCTCGGCTCGGCGCCACGCCTGAACCAGCACAATGTGAACGGCGATAACGTGGTGCGCATCCCCAGCTCGATCTTCCAACTGGCCACCCAGGCGGCCCGCAATCTGAGCTGGAGCACCCAGTGGTCAGACAGCACCGGCGAACCCCTGCGCGGCGTCACCCCTGTGCTGCGGGTCGACAAGCATTTTGGCGGCACTTACAACTGGGTCGACTATGAGGCCAAGACCGGCATCACCGGCGCAGCCTCGGGGAATGTCGCGCTGGGCACCTGCTCTGGCGACTACAAAGTGCGCTACCCGGACAGCGCCTCGGGCCAGACCTACAACTGGGAAACCTGGTTCAACGAGGGCGGCTGGCGCATCGAACTCAGGGAGTTCCCAGGTGTGGGCGTGGGTGGCAATAACGTCCAGTACGTCAGCCTCGGCCACATCTGCAGCCAGACCATCGTGCGCTGATTGATCTATGTGTGTGAAGCGGGGGGCAGTCCAGTTGGACTGCCCCTTTTTTTTTCCGTGGGTTCCCAATGCAAAGTGCCAAACAGATAGTCCATCAACGGCAGCACGATATTGAAATTACGCCCCTGCATCAGCTCACGACGGTGGTGCAAGGCGTGCAGGCGATGCATCTGGCGAATCCATGGCAGGCGTGCCACCGGGTGTTCGTCAGGCAGGTGTTCGCAGGCATGGAACACTTCGTAGAGCAGGTAGCCAAGGATCATGCAGCCTGCAAACAGCCCGGCAACGTTGGGGCTCAGTTGGCTGAGCAGCCACCAGGCGGGGAGGGTGATGGCCAGGCTGTGCAGCACGATCAGCCAGGCCGGAAACAGGATAACGCGCCAGTCCCGGGGGCTGTCGTAGGTCATGTGATCAGGGGTGAAGAAACTATGGTGATCGCCAGTGTGGCGTGCGTAGAACAGCCGGGCGAATGCATGTTTGTGATGGCCCAGGTGGCGGTGCACGAGGTAGATGCACAGGTTGAAGAACAGTAGGGTCAGGGGCACGGTCAGCCACTGCAGGGCGGTGATATCGGCGGTGGACGACCAGGCCAGCGTGATGCAGGCGATGCCGTAGACAAGCACGAATGCGGCGTGCAGCCAGGGGTTGTAACGCGGGTTGACGCTTGCGCGGTAACGGGCGCGAAAGGTCTCGGTGGGATGGGGCATGGCTGGCTGCTCGCTGTGTTTTTATTTGAGGCTGAGCTTAGTTGCCATGGGCGGATGTGCGAGTTTTTACTGGCAACTCTTGCCCCCTGTAGGAGCGAGCTTGCTCGCGAAAAATATCAACGATAACGCGGGCTTCCTGAATAAACGCGGCGCCTGTGAGTTTTTCGCGAGCAAGCTCGCTCCTACAACAGGGCACGTCCGCGCCCACATTTTTGCCCGAGACCGACCAGTGGAGGCTTGCACAGGTCCGATTTACTTGTTAGCTTTTGGCAAAATGTTAACGATAACATTTGCTCTAAAAATAAAAACAAAACAGAGACCCAAGCCATGAAAATGCTCCCAAAAACCCTGTGTTTACTGGCTGCCAGCATCACCCTGGGCAGCGCGAGCCCCGCGTTCGCCGACGCTGCCAAGCCCATCCGCATCGGCGCCTCGTTCCAGGAAATCAACAACCCTTATTTCGTCACCATGAAAAACGCACTGGAAGAGGCCGGCGCGACCATCGGTGCCAAGCTGATCATCACCGACGCCCGCCACGACGTATCCAAGCAGGTCAGTGACGTTGAAGACATGCTGCAAAAAGGCATCGATATTCTGCTAATCAACCCCACTGATTCGGTCGGCGTGCAATCGGCCGTCAAGTCGGCCCATGCTGCCGGCGTCGTAGTGGTGGCGGTGGATGCCCAGGCAGATGGCCCGCTGGATTCGTTCGTCGGCTCGAAGAACTTCGACGCCGGTTTCCAGGCCTGTGAATACCTGGCTAAAACCATCGGTGACAAAGGCAATATCGCCATCCTCGACGGCATCGCCGTGGTGCCGATCCTCGAACGTGTGCGCGGCTGCAAAGAGGCGGTGGCCAAGCACCCGGATATCAAGATTGTCAGCATCCAGAACGGCAAGCAGGAGCGTGACCAGGCCCTGACTGTCACCGAAAACATGTTGCAGGCCCAGCCCACCCTCAAGGGCATTTTCAGCGTGAATGACAATGGCTCCCTTGGCGCACTCTCGGCCATCGAAGCCAGCGGCATGGACGTGAAACTGGTCAGCGTCGACGGCGCGCCGGAAGCGATCAAGGCGATCCAGAAACCCGGCAGCCATTTCATCGCCACCTCGGCCCAATATCCCCGCGACCAGATCCGCCTCGCCCTGGGCATTGCCCTGGCCAAGAAGTGGGGCGCCCAAGTACCGGCCAGCGTGCCGGTGGACATCACTTTGATCGATCAGGCCAAGGCCAAGGACTTCAGCTGGTAAACCCCCCAGGCCCCACGCAGTGCGTGGGGCCCAGGTCTTCCTTCTGAGTGCGAGGTCGGCGGTATGAGCAGTCTTCTGAAGCTGGAAAACATCTGTAAGCGTTACCCGGGGGTACAGGCCCTCAAGGCCATCAACCTGCAAGTGGAGCGCGGCGAAATCCACGCGTTGCTCGGGGAAAATGGCGCGGGCAAATCCACCCTGATGAAGATTCTGGGCGGTGTCGAGCATCAGGACGAAGGGCAGATCCTTATCGACGGGCAGGCCCGGAAATTTGCGACCTATCGGGATGCGATTGCCGCCGGGATTGGCATCGTGTTCCAGGAGTTCAGCCTGATTCCCTACCTCACGGCGGTAGAAAATATCTTCCTCGGCCATGAGCTGAGCAACCGCTTCGGCCTGTTGCGCAAGCGCGAAATGGCCGAGGCCGCGCAGGCGTTGTTCGAGCGCCTCGGGGTCAGCATCGACCTGCACTGCGCGGTCAAGCACCTGAGCGTGGCCGAGCAGCAGTTTGTCGAAATCGCCAAGGCCCTGGCCCTGGACGCACGCCTGCTGGTGCTCGATGAGCCGACCGCGACGCTGACACCCAGTGAAGCCGAGTTGCTGTTCGAGATCATGCGCGAACTCAAGCGCCAGGGCGTGGCGGTGATTTTTATCTCGCATCACCTGGAAGAGATTTTTCAGGTCTGCGACCGCATCAGTGTGCTGCGCGACGGCGGCAATGCAGGCGTCACCGAGGTGGCCGACAGCGATATCGATCACCTGGTCGAGATGATGGTTGGCCGCCGCCTGGAATGCAGTTTTCCACCTAAGCCCAGCAGCGAGCGCGGCCCGTTGCTGCTGGAGGTCAAGGACATCCAGCTGGTGCGCAATGGCCCCCGCAACCGTTTCAATTTGCACAAAGGCGAGATCCTGGGCTTCGCCGGCCTGGTGGGTTCGGGCCGCACCGAGCTGGCCCTGGGCATGATGGGCGCGCTGCCCACGGTGAGCAAGGATGTATGGCTGCGCGGGGAAAAAGTCAGCCTCGACGACCCGGCCCAAGCCCTGGCCCACGGCATTGGCCTGCTGCCGGAAAGCCGTAAGAGCGAAGGGCTGATTACCGCCTTCAGCATTCGCGAAAATATCTCGCTGAACAATTTGCCCAAGTATCAGAACGCCTCGGGCTTGATCGACAAGGCCAAGGAATGCGCCAGCGTCGACGCGCTGATGCGCCAGCTGTCGATCAAGGCGCCCAGCGGCGAAAGCCTTGTGGTGAACCTCAGCGGCGGCAACCAGCAAAAAGTCGTGATCGCCCGCTGGATCAACCATCACTGCGACGTGCTGGTGTTCGACGAACCCACGCGCGGCATCGACGTCGGTGCCAAGGCGCAGATCTACGCGTTGATGCGCAGCCTCACCGAACAAGGCTACGCGATCATCATGATTTCCTCCGAGCTGCCCGAAGTCATCGGCATGTGCGACCGCGTCGCCGTGTTCCACAAAGGCGCGATCGTCAAGGTACTGGAAGCGTCCGCCGTCAATCCTCAAGAGGTCATGCGCCATGCAACAGGGGGCTCAAGTGAATACGTCCATTAACACCGCCGGCACCGGCCGGTTGCGCCTGAACCTGGGGCGGCTGCTGCGCTCGCCCGCGTTTTATCCCTTTGTCGGGCTGGTGGTGGTGACCCTGGTGATGATCCTCGCCAGCGACACCTTCCTCACCGCCAGCAACCTCTCCAACATCGCCCGCCAGGTGTCGATCAACGCAATCATCGCGGTGGGCATGACCTGCGTGATTCTCACCGGCGGCATCGACTTGTCGGTGGGGCCGGTGATGGCGTTGTCCGGCACCTTGACTGCCGGGCTGATGGTCGCCGGGTTGCCGCCGGGCCTGGCGATTGGCGTCGGGCTGCTGGTGGGCGTGGCCTTCGGCATCGGTAACGGGCTGTTTGTGGCGTACCTGCACATGCCGCCGATCATCGTCACCCTGGCGACCATGGGCATCGCCCGTGGGTTCGGGCTGATGTACACCGACGGCTACCCGATTTCCGGGTTGCCGGAGTGGTTCGCTTTTTTCGGTCGCGCCAGTGTGTTTGGCCTGCAGGTGCCGATCCTGATCATGCTGATCACTTACCTGGCGGCCTATGTGCTGCTGCAGCACACGCGTATCGGTCGCTACATCTACGCCATCGGCGGCAATGAAGAAGCGGTGCGCTTGTCCGGGGTGCGTGCGGCGCGCTTCAAGCTGCTGGTGTACGGCATCAGCGGCTTCACCGCCGCGATTGCCGGGCTGGTGCTCACCTCGCGCTTGATGAGCGGCCAGCCGAATGCCGGCGTGTCGTTCGAGCTGGATGCGATTGCCGCCGTGGTACTGGGTGGCGCGTCGATTGCCGGCGGGCGCGGGGTGATCGTCGGCACCTTGCTCGGCGCCATGCTGCTGGGCGTGTTGAACAACGGTTTGAACATGCTTGGCGTGTCGCCCTACGTGCAGAGCGTGATCAAGGGCGGGATCATTTTGCTGGCGATTTTCATCAGCCGTCAGCGCCATCGTTAATACCTCACCACACAGGACCGAACACCATGGACAAGCACACTCACATGCAAGCCGTCGTCTGCCACGGCCCGAAAGACTACCGCCTGGAGCGCATCGGCAAACCCCAGGCGCGTGCCAATGAACTGGTGATCCGCATCGCCGCCTGCGGCATCTGCGCCAGTGACTGCAAGTGCCACTCGGGCGCGGCGATGTTCTGGGGCGGCGACAACCCCTGGGTCAAGGCGCCGGTGGTACCGGGCCACGAATTTTTCGGCTACGTGGTCGAAGCCGGCGAGGGCGCCGAGGAGCACTTTGAGGTCAAGGTGGGTGACAAGGTCATCGCCGAACAGATCGTGCCGTGTGGCAAGTGCCGCTTCTGCAAATCGGGCAAGTACTGGATGTGCGAAGTGCACAACATCTTCGGCTTCCAGCGTGAAGTGGCCGAAGGTGGCATGGCCCAGTACATGCGCATTCCCAAGACCGCTATCGTGCACAAGATTCCCGAGTCGGTGTCCCTGGAAGACTCGGCGCTGGTGGAGCCAATGGCCTGTTCGATCCACACCGTCAACCGTGGCGATATCCAGCTCGACGACGTAGTGGTGATTGCCGGCGCGGGTACCCTGGGCCTGTGCATGGTTCAGGTGGCGGCGCTGAAGACCCCGAAAAAACTGGTGGTGATCGACATGGTCGACGAGCGCCTGGAGCTGGCGAAAAAGTTCGGCGCCGATGTGGTGATCAACCCCGCCCGTGACAACGCCCGCGAGATCATCAACGGCCTTACGGAGAATTACGGCTGCGACGTCTATATCGAAACCACCGGCGTACCGGCCGGCGTCACCCAGGGCCTGGACCTGATCCGCAAGCTCGGGCGCTTTGTCGAGTTCAGCGTGTTTGGTGCCGAGACCAGCGTGGACTGGTCGATCATCGGTGACCGCAAGGAACTCGACGTGCGCGGCGCGCACCTGGGCCCGTATTGCTACCCGATCGCCATCGACCTGTTTGAGCGCGGCCTGGTCACCTCCCAAGGCATCGTCACCCATGATTTCCCGCTGGACGACTGGGCCGAGGCGTTTGAACTGGCCAATTCGACCAAGTCGATCAAGGTGCTGTTGAAGCCGGTGCTCTGAGATGGACTACGTCATCGGTGTAGACATTGGCACCCAAAGCACCAAGGCGCTGCTGGTGGATGCCCAGGGCACGATCATCGCCCAGCACAGCCACGGCTACCGGGTAGACACCCCGAAAGTGCGCTGGGCCGAGCAGTGGCCGCAGGTGTGGCTGGATGCCGTCCAAACCTGCGTGGCCCAGTGCATGGCCAAGGCCGGGGTGCCGGCGCCGCAGGTCAAGGCGCTGTGCATCAGCAGTTTGTACGGTGGTTCGGGCATTGCCGTGGATGCACAGATGACGCCGCTGCACCCGTGCCTGATCTGGATGGACCGCCGCGCCGGCGAGCAGGTGGCCTGGGTACGCGAGCATGTGGACCTGGAGCGCTTGTTCGCCATCACCGGCAACTCGGTGGACAGCTACTACGGCTTCACCAAGATGCTCTGGCTCAAGCAGCACCAGCCCCAGGTGTGGGCGAATACCCGTTACCTGCTGCCGCCCAACAGCTACATCAACTGGTGCCTGACCGGCGAGTTGGCGGTGGACCACAGCAGCGCCGGGAATATCGGCGGTGTCTACGACGTGGCGGCGCGCAACTGGTCAGGCGAGATGCTGGAGGCGCTAGGTATCGCGCAGTCGATGATGCCCGAGCGGTTGCTGTATTCCGGCGAAGTGGTGGGTGGTTTACGCGCAGACTGGGCCGCACGCCTGGGCCTGCAGGCGGGCACGCCGATCCTCGCTGGGGGCGTGGACGCGGCCATGGCGACCCTGGCGGCGGGTGTCACCCAGCCAGGCAATCATGTGGCGATGATCGGCACCAGCATGTGCTGGGGCTACCTGAACCAGCAGGTGGATGCACACCACGGTTTGGTGAGCATGCCCCATGTCTACAACGGCCACCGCGACCTGTACATCTTCGGCGGTGCGATCACCGCCGGAGCCTCGGTCAGCTGGTTTCGCGAGCAGTTTTGCCAGGCCGAAGAACAGCAGGCCAAGGCCATGGGGCAAGACAGCCTGGCGCTGCTGGAGCAGAGCGCGATGAAGATTCCGGCCGGTAGCGAAGGCGTGGTGTTTTTGCCCTACCTGATGGGTGAACGCAGCCCGGTGTGGGATGACCGCGCCAGCGGCAGTTTTGTCGGGCTCAACCTGTACCACAGCCGCTTTCACCTGTACCGCGCGGTGCTGGAGGGCGTGAGTTTTGCCCTGCGCCACAATATCGAAGCGGGCACCCAAGGCGCGCATTCCCTGGACCCACGCCTGATTGTGGTGGGCGGGGCGAGCCATTCGGACCTGTGGATGCAGATCATCGCCGATGTCACACGCTACCCGGTGTACACCATCGTGCAGGAGGTAGAAGCGGCCCTGGGCGCGGCGTTGCTGGCGGCGCATACCGTGGGGCTGGTGAGTGATGAGGCGATGGACACCGGCTGGGTGCAGTTGCAATTGCGGGCGCAGCCCAAGCGGGAGAATGTCATGACCTATGACCGGGCGTTTGCCGAGTACCTGAAGCTGTACCCGGCCCTGAAACCGGTCATGCACAACCTGCAAGCCACCTGATTCAACACGATCCAGAAATGTGGGAGCTGGCTTGCCTGCGATAGCGGTGTATCAGCACCCGATAAGGAGACTGACACTCCGCTATCGCAGGCAAGCCAGCTCCCACAGTGGGTCTTCATTGGTTTTGAGATCTTTATTTATGTCTACAACCTTCGACTTTTCGCACCAGCGCATCCTCGTCACCGGTGCCAGCAGCGGCATTGGTCGCGACATCGCCCAGCAACTGATCGCCAGCGGCGCCGAAGTCTTCGCCCTCGGTCGCGACGCCCAAGCCTTGGCGGCATTGGGTTGCCACACCTTGTGCGTGGACATCGCTGACAGCATCGCCCTCGACAAAGCCCTGCACGACCTGCCGCCCCTGCACGGCCTGGTCAATTGCGCCGGGATTTCACGCCTGGAACCCGCCGCTGCCATCAGCGCCGACGCCTTCGATCAGGTGATGGGCGTTAACGCCCGCGCCGCTGCGCAAGTGGCCAGCCGAGTCGCGGCGAAGATGATCGAGGCGGACATTGCCGGCAGCATCGTCAACGTCTCCAGCCAGGCATCGTTGGTGGCGCTGGATGATCACCTGAGCTATTGCGCCTCCAAGGCTGCACTGGATGCAATCACCCGTGTGCAATGCGCCGAATGGGGCCGTTTTGGCATACGCGTCAATAGCGTCAACCCCACCGTGACCTTGACGCCGATGGCGGCCATGGCCTGGTCCGACCCGGCCAAGCGCGACCCGGCGTTGGCTGCGATTCCGTTGGGGCGTTTTGCGCAACCGGCGGAAGTCGCGCTGCCGGTGCTGTTCCTGCTCAGTGACGCGGCGAGCATGATCAGTGGCGTCAGCCTGCCGGTCGACGGCGGCTACACCAGCCGCTAGCCGTTTTCCAACTGCCCGGCGATCACCACTTTGTCCCGTGGCTTGTGCGGGTCTTGCAGGCGGTCGAGCAGCAGGCGCACGGCACTGCTGCCGGCCAGGGACGCGTCATGGGCCACGCAGGCGATGGGCACGCCAAAGATATCGGCGAAGGGCAGGCGGTCGATGCCGCAGATGGTCAGGCTGTCATGGGCGATGTTGTGCATGCGCAACGCGCGCAGGGCCCCCAGGGTGATCAACTGGTTGAAACCCATGATCGCGTCCGGCGCCGAGTGTGCGGCCAGGTAGTCGAGGGTATGCAGGTAAGCAGGCATCAGCGTGTAGTCGCCCGCCTGAACCTCGACCTGAATGTCGGGGTGTTCGGCCAGCACTTCCCGCAGGCCTTTGAGGCGCTCCACGCTGATGCGCGAATGTTCGGGGCCGGTCAGCACCAGCAGGCGCTTGAGGTTGGGCGTTTGGCGTAACAGGTAGTGCGCGGCTTGCAGGCCGCTGTGGTAGTTGTCGAGCACCACGCGGCTGAACGGGCTGTCGTGGATCGTGCGATCGAGCAGCACCACCGGGGTTTTGCCGTTGCTCAGGCGCTCCAGGTAGTCGGGTTGGTAGCTCGGTTCATCGGAGACCGGCGACAGGATGATACCGGCCACGCGGTAGCCCAGCAGGGTATCCACTGCCTTGCTTTCGAGTTCCTCGAGCTCATCGGTGTCCACCAGCATGATGGTGTAGCCGTGCTGTTTGGCCTCGCGGGAAATCGCCTTGATCATCTCGCTGTAGAACGGGTTGTCCACCGAAGCGGTGATGACCCCGATGATCAGGCTTTCACTGCGCTTGAGCCCACGGGCGAAGGCGTTGGGCACGTAGTCCAGCTCGCGTGCCACTTCCAGAATGCGCGCCAGGGTGGCGGGCTTGACCAGGTCGGGTTTGCTCAAGGCCCGGGACACCGTAATGGTGGTCATGCCGACCCGTTTGGCAATGTCGCTGATGGTGACGGACTTTTTCTTGTTCATCGGTAAGGCTGCGAGGGGGAACACCAGCAGGCTAGCATGTGCGCAGGCGTAGAGTGATTCAAATCAGCGGGTCCCAGCGTTGCGACCAGTCGCCTTCGGCTTTCACCACTGTGCGTAGCAGCTCCAAAGCCTGTTGCAACACCGCTGAATCCCGCGCCCGCGAATACACCAGGTAGGTCGGGAAGCTGAATTCCGGCGCCTTGGGCACGCGCTGCATCACGCCGCTGTCCAGGTAGCTCTGCACCACCCGTGTGCGGAAGTAGCCAGCACCGCCATTCTCCAATATGTACTGCAACGCCAGCGGCCCCAGGTTGAAATTCACCGCAGCACGCGCACGGTCGGGCAGGGCGGCGTCGTGCTGCTGGCGAAAACCCTGGCCCCAGTCGATATACACGTAAGGCTCGGGTTTACTCGCCAGTTGCACCAGAATCAGTTTTTCTTCCAGCACCTGTTCCACCTGCAAGCCCGGCCAGTATTGCGGCTGGAACACCAAGGCGGCGTCGAGCACACCCAGCTCCAGTTGGCGTAGCAGGTACTCGCCTTCACGCACTTCGGTGCGCAGCGCATGGCCTGGTATGTGCTCGCGCAACGCCTTGGCCCAGCCGAGCATCAACGGGTTGCACAGGCTGACTTCACCGCCGATATGCAGCACGTTGCGATAGCCATCTGGCAATGGCAGGTCACGGCGCGCCGCTTCCCAGGTTTGCAGCAACTGGTTGGCATACACCACGAAGGCCTCGCCGTCGGCGGTCAGCCGCGCACCGGCACGGTTGCGCACGAACAGTGTGCAGCCCAGTTGGTTCTCCAGGTTTTTTACCCGGGCGGTGATGGCGGTCTGGGTGACGTGCAGTTTCTCGGCCGCTGCGGCCAGGCTGCCGCAGCGGGTGATTTCGAGGAAGGTGCGTGCCAGTTCGATGTCCATGGATGTCAGCCGCCGAGGAAAGTGGCGGTTATTGTAGAGTCATCGGCGCCTGGACTTGCACTCATTCGTGCAGCAAAAACGCCGGGTCCTGTGGTTCGGCCGTTGTGCTGATGGTCACCGATTTTGGCGCTGGCGGATATTCGGTCCAGTACAGACTATTGTTGGGTTGACGGGTAAGGCTTTTACCCACTTCCTGTTTGTCTGCACGCAGTAGTCGGTAGGTGTAGCTGATCAGGTACACTGCCACGGCTTTATAGGCGCCCAACGTGCACCAGACGGTAGAGCTTTTTGTGGTGGTCCAACCTTGGGTGATGGCATTGCTTTGACTGATGCTGGAGCCGACTTTGACGCTGGTCTTGAAGTAGCCGGCAAAGGTGGCTTCTGCTAACGCTTCTGCGGTCTTGATATCTGTCTCGGTTTGCGTGGTGCTGGTGGACGTGCTGGACTGGAACATCAAACTGTAGCGTTGAATGTCACCTGTGTTGTTATACGCATGGCGTACCAGCTTATAGGTTTCGGTGGTCTCTAACTTATATTGGGGCGATTGAAGGAACTGTTGATCCTGCGTCAAATCAGGGTCAGAGATGACAAACCAGGGCAGCAAGGTTGTATACGTCGCAGTGTCGGAGGTGAGTGCCGTGGGATGCGCATAATTGTGCAGTACGGGGGCGTGCGATGGCTCGGTGGGAGGCTCAATGGAGAGGTGAGTGCGAAGGGCGTAGGTGGGCGTTACCGGTGAAGGCGCTTGGTAGTGGTCGTGACCGATGAAGGTGCCGGTGCTGAAAAACACTTCTGCTGGCATGGGAGACGGCGGCGAAATGCTCCAGGCCGAGAAGTTCGTGCCTGCGTGTGTACCCCTGTCGTTCCAGACCTCCTGATTGATCCTGGCTTCAGTGACCAGGTCTGCGCGGATGCATTTGACCGTTCCGATGTCCGGTGCGCGCAGTGAGTTGCTGCAGACCAGGCCCATGCACACGTACCCGGGCGGTGGCTGCGGGCGCCAGATGGACAGGGTGAGCTCGGCTCTTTGTATCTCCCATACCCAGGTAAAGCCGGTCGGTGGTTTGAGCGCTGTACCTGTCGAGCCCTGTGCATCCGCCACGATCGGCACCACTTTCAGGCCATGGATATCGGTAAAGTTGGGCTCCAGTACATCGCCGAGTATCGAATATTCGGCAAGTGCCGGCGTGACTCGGGGGCGATAGAGCGTGAAGGCGGCGTCACCGAAGTGCCCGGATTCGCCGGTACGGTTGTTGCCGTAATAGGTGAAGTTAGAGGTGAAGTTAATAAGCAGGTCTTTGTATCGGATCGATTCCACGGTGGGAACTCCTTCAAGGTTGAGGCGCTGAAATACCCTGAAGATTTGATCGCTGAAACGACCTGGTAGAGCGGTACATAGCTGTCCCAGGCCATTTATCTGAACGCTGGTCAGCTCGAGTGTTTCGGTGCTTTCAGAAGCGGCATCGGGAACGCCTTGGCATACCTTCAACACCTGCTCATCGGCCACACCCGCGCCGCGTTGAAGAGGCAGGATTGGAATGCGATCAATGTGGGAGCTGGCTTGCGATAGCCATAGGTATCTACACAACTTTGGTGCGACGCCGGACCTGTGGCGAGGGAGCTTGCTCCCGTGACGGCCCTGCAGCCGACGCTGATCTAACTGACGCGCCGCGATCCAAATGTGGGAGCTGGCTTGCCTGCGAAGACGGCCTGACAGCCGACACAGTTGGATTGTGTACATATCCATTCCTGCGGTAACGGCCACTTAAGGTTCCGCCCTGACGGCGGCTCACTTTTGAAAAGCGCAAATGTAAGCAAAACGCTCTTGCCCCACCACTCGGCACCTCGCTTAGGCTCGGTGTGCCCGTAATCCGCCAGGGATTTGGGGGGCCGCCGCCACGCGCCATCCATGGCGCGGGGCGGCTAAACCAGCATCCCTGCCGGTTTACCCCCCAAATCACTGTCGAATTCCGGCCAGCGTGGTTTAACGGGGCGCCTGAGATCAAGATCAAAAGCAGATCAAGAGCAAGAGCGGCTCGCTTCGCATCGTGGTTACCGTTGGCTGCTATAACCTACAAAATTGTGTAGAAGCTGCGACGGCGGTGTGTCAGAGGCCAATGGGCTGACTGAACCTGTGCTATCGCAGGCAAGCCAGCTCCCACAGTAGAGTCGTATGTCAGGTCGGGCTTTTCGGTGTGTGCAAGTGTTCTGTGGGGAATGCTTTGGCATACGCGTGACACACCCTCAACACCTGCTCATCGGCAAACCGCGCACCCACCACATGCAAGCCCACCGGTAGGCCATTCGCTGCCAACCCGCACGGCACTGACGCCGCTGGTTGTTGGGTGAGGTTGAAGGGGTAGGTGAACGGCGTCCATTGCATCCACTCAGTCATCCCTGAGCCCGGCGGTACGTTGTGCCCGGCTTCGAATGCGGTGATCGGCATCATCGGCGACACCAGCACATCGTAATGCTCATGGAACGCGGCCATCCGTGCAACCAGCGCCGCTCGGGCTTCCAGGGCTGCGTTGAAATCATCCAGGCTCAAGCGTTCGCCTCGCTGTGCAATGCGCAGCAACCCGGGGTCGAGCTGTTGCTTTTGCGCCTCGCTCATTGTGCCGGTCAGGCGTGCTGCGCCGGCAGCCCATAGGGTGCTGAACACCTCCAGTGGGTCGCTGAAGCCAGGGTCGATTTGTTCGACCTGGGCGCCCAGTTGCACCAGGCCCTGCACAGCTTGATCCACCAGATGAGCGACCTGCGGGTCGACCTTCGCATAGCCGAACGTTGGGCTGTAGGCGACACGCAATCCCTTCAGGTCCGCTCCTGGAACGAGCCAGGGCGTGGTTCGCGGCGCGCCGATCAGGCCGTCCCGCGCATCCGGCTGCGCCACGGTTTGCAGCATCAGCACGCTGTCTTCCACGGTGCGTGTCATCGGCCCCAGGTGCGACAGGATCGTCATGGAGCTGGCCGGCCATTGCGGCACGTAGCCGAAGGTTGGCTTGATCCCGAAGGTGCCGGTAAACGCACAGGGAATGCGGATCGAGCCACCGGCGTCGCTGCCCTGGTGCAGCACGCCCAGGTTCAACGCCGCTGCCGCACCGGCGCCTCCGGAGGAACCGCCGGCGGTGGTGCGCGTGTCCCACGGGTTGCGGGTGATGCCGTACAGCGGGTTGTCGGTCACGCCTTTCCAGCCGAATTCTGGGGTGGTGGTCTTGCCCAGCAGCACCGCGCCGGCCTTGCGCATGAAGGCCGGGAAGGGGGCGTCCACGTCCCATGGGCCGTCGGCGGACGAGGTGCGTGAGCCTTTGCGCGTGGGCATGCCGACCGTCAGCGTCAGGTCTTTGATCGACGCCGGCACGCCATCCAGCGCGCCGTAGGGTTCACCTTTCAACCAGCGTTGTTCCGACGTTCGCGCAGCCTCCAGCGCGCCTTGCGGGTCGACATGGCAGTAGGCATTCACCACCGGGTTATAGCGCTCGATGCGCAGCAAAGCATCTTCAGTAACCTCCACGGGGGACAAGCTTTTGTCGCGAAAATGCTGCAATAGCTGCACCGCCGTCAGTTGGCCAATCTCACTCATGCCAGATCCCCCTGGGCCGCGTTCACCATGGCGCGCAACAACACCGCGCAGCCTGCGGCCAGATCATCCGGCGCGGCGTTTTCGATTTCGTTATGGCTGATGCCGCCTTCGCACGGCACAAAGATCATCCCGGCCGGGCCCAGTTCGGCGACGAAGATCGCGTCATGCCCGGCGCCGCTGACGATGTCCATATGGCTCAGGCCCAATGCCTTGGCACCTTCACGCACGGCGTTGACGCAGGTCGGGTGGAAGTCCAGTGGCGGGAAGTCGGCGGTGGGCGTTAGTTCAAACGTCAAGCCGTGGCGGGCGGCCGAGTCTTCGATCACTGCGCGCACTTCATCGACCATGGCTTGCAGCTTGTCGGCGTGCAGGTGGCGCAGGTCAATGGTCATGTGCACCTGGCCGGGGATCACGTTGCGCGAGCCAGGGTGCAGGCTCAGGCAGCCGACGGTGCCGCAGGCGTGAGGCTGGTGCTGATGGGCGATTCGGTTGACCGCACTGACCACCTCGGCAGCGCCCACCAGGGCGTCCTTGCGCAGGTGCATGGGCGTAGGGCCCGCATGTGCCTCTACGCCAGTGAGGGTCAGGTCGAACCACTTCTGGCCCAGGCAGCCCATCACCACGCCCAGGGTAATCGCCTGGTCTTCCAGCACCGGGCCTTGCTCGATATGCGCTTCAAAATACGCCCCCACTGGGTGGCCCAGCACCGCACGCGAACCGGCATAGCCGATGCGCTGCAATTCAGCGCCCACCGACAGGCCCTGGTCGTCGCACTTGTCGAGGGTGTCCTGCAAGTCGAACTTCCCGGCAAATACCCCGGAGCCCATCATGCACGGCGGGAAGCGTGAGCCTTCTTCGTTGGTCCACACCACCACTTCGATCGGTGCCTGGGTTTCGATCTGCAGGTCATTGAGCGTGCGGATCACTTCCAGTCCGGCCATCACCCCGTAGCAACCGTCGAACTTGCCGCCGGTGGGCTGGGTGTCGATATGGCTGCCGGTCATCACCGGGGGCAGGGCGGGGTTACGCCCAGGGCGCCGCGCGAAAATATTGCCGATGGCATCCACACTGACGCTGCACCCGGCGGCTTCGCACCACTGCACGAACAGGTCGCGGGCCTGGCGGTCCAGGTCGGTGAGGGCCAGGCGACACACGCCGCCCTTGGCCGTGGCGCCGAGCTGGGCCAGGTCCATCAGCGACTGCCACAAGCGGTCGCGGTTGATCAGTGGGGCATTGCTCTGGAGCGGTTGCGCAAGACTGTTCATCAGGAATCTCCACTCAGGCACTCAAGGCCAGGTAACGGTTTTTGATCGTCGGGTCGGCGCGGAAGTCAGCGGCGCTGCCTTCGTACACCACGCGGCCCTGTTCGAGCACGTAATGGCGGTCGGCGAGCTTGTCGCAGACCATCAGGTTCTGCTCCACCAGCAATACCGGCAGGCCCTCGTCCTTGACCTTGCGCAGGATCTTCACCAGCTCGTCGACGATTACCGGGGCCAGGCCTTCAGTGGGCTCGTCGAGGATCAGCAGCTTGGGGTCGTTCAGCAGGGCACGGGCGATGGCGAGCATCTGCTGTTCGCCGCCGGATAACGCATGGCCGGCGTTTTTGCGCCGCTCCTTGAGGCGCGGGAACATGGCGTACACGTCCTCCAGTTGCCAGCGACTGTGCTTGCGGGCGGCGATGCGCAGGTTTTCCTCCACCGTCAACAGGCGGAAAATCCCGCGGTTTTCCGGCACCAGCGCCAAGCCCTGGCGCGCAATTTCAAAGATCTTTTGCCCCACCAGCGCCTGGCCGTTGAAATGAATCTGGCCCTGGCGCGGGCAGATGATGCCGAGGATGCTGCGCAGGGTGGTGGTCTTGCCGGCGCCGTTACGGCCCAGCAGGGTCACCAGTTCGCCGGGGTTGACGCTCAGCGACACACCCTCCAGCACATGGCTTTTGTCGTAGTAGGAATGGATATTCTCGACGATCAGCATCAGGCAGCCTCCCCAAGATAGGCAGTGCGCACACGTTCATCGGCGCGCACGAATTCCGGCGTGCCTTCCACCAGGATCTGCCCGTGGCTCATCACCGTGATGCGTTGGCTGATGGACATGACGATGCTCATGTTGTGTTCGATCAACAGCACCGTATGGTCGCGGCCAAGGTCGCTGATCAGTTGGGTCATGATCGGGATATCGTCGATGCCCATGCCCGAGGTGGGCTCGTCGAGCATCAACAGTTTGGGTTTGGAGCAGATCGACATGCCCACCTCCAGCACCCGTTGCTGGCCGTGGGACAACTCACCGGCCAGGGTGTCGGCGCGGGCGGTGAGTTGCAGGCGCTCCAGCACTTGGTCGGCCATCTCCAGATGCTCGCGCTTGCTGTCGACCCGGCGCCAGAAATTCAAGGCGCGCACGCCGTCGCGGCCTTGGGCGGCCAGGCGCAGGTTCTCGCGCACGCTGAGGTTCTGGAACAGGCTGGTGAGCTGGAACGAACGCGCCATGCCCAGGCCGACGCGGCCGTGGGCGGGCTTGCGCATCAGGTTCTTGCCGTCGAAATGAATCGCGCCGGCGGTGGCCTGGCGCTCACCCGTGAGGCAATGGAACAGGCTGGTCTTGCCGGCACCGTTGGGGCCGATGATGGTGTGGATGGTGCCGGCTTCGACCTTGAGGTTGACGCCATTGACCGCATGGAACGCGCCGTAGGCCAGCTCAAGGTTTGTGGTTTCCAGCAAGATACTCATAGCCCGTCCTCCTTGGCGACGACCACGGTTTTGCGCGTGCCGCGCAGCTTTTCGAACAGCGACGCGAGGCCGCCCCACAACCCGCCGCGCATGAAGATCACCACCAGGATCAGGATCACCCCCAGCAGCATCAGCCAACGCGGCCACAGGTCGGAGAGAAAGTCCCCCAACAGCACAATGGAGCCGGCGCCCAGCAGTGAGCCGAACAGCGAGCCGGTGCCGCCGACGATGGTCATGATCAGGATGTTCTCGGACATCGCCAGGTCGATATTCGACAGCGGCACAAAGTGCAGCAGCATGGCGTACAGCGCCCCGGCAATCCCGGTGACCGCGCCGGACAGCACGAACACCAGGATCTTGAAGTGACGCGTGTCGTAGCCGATGGCCGAGGCGCGGGTTTCATTCTCGCGGATCGCCATCAGCGTGCTGCCAAACGGTGAGGCGATCACCCGGCGTGCGCCGATGAAGATCAGCAGGAACAGCACCGCGACAAAACCGTAGAACGCGCGGGCATCGGCCAGGGACAGCAGCACGGTGTCACCCACACGGATTTCCGGGCGCGGCACGCTGAGCAGGCCGTTGTCGCCGCCGGTCCAGTCGCTCAGGGTGTAGGCGACGAAGTAGGCCATCTGGCTGAACGCCAACGTGAGCATCACGAAGTAAATGCCCGTGCGGCGAATCGCGAGGGCGCCCACCAGCAAGGCCAGCACGCCACCGGCCAGCGCCGCGCCCAGCAACGCCATGAACAGGCCCAGTTGCAGGTGGATCATCAACAGCGCCGCACAATAAGCACCGGCACCAAAGAAGATGCCTTGGCCAAAGGACAGCAGCCCGGTGTAGCCCAGCAGCAGGTTGCAGGCCAGGGCGGCCATGGCAAAGATCAGGATTTCGGTGGCCAGGGTCGCCGAGGGCAACACCAACGGCAGGCCGATCAGCACGGCCAGCACCCACAGCAACATGGCTTTGGATTGGGTCTTGGCGAACGGCAGGGGGTTTTTCTCGCTCATGTCAGGCTCTCCCGAACAGGCCGTAAGGGCGCACCAGAATCACCACGGCCATGGCGCCGTAGATCATCAGGCTCGCACCCTGGGGCCAGAGTGTGGTCATCAGGCTTTGCACCACGCCCACCAGTAAACCGCCGACCAGCGCACCGCTGAACGAGCCCATGCCGCCGATCACCACCACCACGAAGGCGATGCCCAGAATCTCCGGGCCGACGAAGGGCTGGGCGCCGCGCAAGGGCGCGAACAACACCCCGGCGACACCGGCCAGGGCAACGCCGAGGGCGAAGGTCATGGAGAACAAACGGAAAATATTGGTGCCCAGCAGCGACACGGTTTCAGTGCTTTCACTGCCGGCGCGCACCAGGGCACCGAAGCGCGTGCGTTCCAGCAGCAGCCACAGGCCCAGGCCCACTAGCCCGGAAAACACGATGAGGAACAGGCGGTAGTAGGGATAGACAAAGTCACCCACCACCAGCACGCCGCGCAACAGTTCCGGCACGGCGACGCTTTTGCCCACCGGGCCCCAGATCATCACGCTGGCTTCCTGGATGATCAGGGCGATGCCCAAGGTCACCAGAATCTGGAACATGTGCGGCAAGTGGTAGATGCGCTGGATCAGCAAGCGCTCGATCACCCAGGCCAGCGCGGCCACCACCAGCGGCGCGATCAGCAGCGCCAGCCAGAAGCTGCCGGTAAGGCTCACCGCGGTGTAGCAGATGTAGGCGCCGAGCAGGAAGAACGCGCCGTGGGCGAAGTTGACGAAGTTGAGCAGGCCGAAAATGATCGTCAGCCCCACCGCGATCAGGAAGTAGATCATCCCCAACCCGAGGCCGTTGAGGATCTGGAACAGGTACAGATTAAGCATGCAGGCACCCTCCGCAGACGGCCGCTTGCACGGCCCTGCGCGACAAAGTTAAACGGTCAGCCGAGCGTGCAGCCCGTCGCCTCGACCGCAGGGAACGACTGGCCAGCGCTGAGCACTTTGGCCAGGTCGTCCTTGTCGGCCATGTCGCCGCTGGCCTTGCCGATCAACAGGTAGTAATCCTTGATCACCTGGTGGTCGCCGGCGCGGATCGACTCCTTGCCGGTTGGGCCTTCGTAGCTCAAGCCCTGCATGGCCTTGGCTACGGTCGGGCCGTCGAAGCTGCCGGTGGCAATGATGGTGTCGAGCATGACTTTGGTGCTGATGTAATCGGCGGCCAGCGGGTAGGTGGGGTTGATGCCGTAGGTGGCCTGGGTGAGCTTGACCAGTTCGCGGTTGAGCGGGGTGTCGACCTGGTGCCAGTACTGCGCGCCGAGGTACACGCCCTCGAGCACATCGCTGCCCAGTTCCTGGAACTGATCCAGGCCGGCAGACCACACCAGCAAGACCTTCATGCGCTCCTTGATGCCGAAGTTCACGGCCTGGCGCAAGGTGTTGGACGACTGGCTGCCAAAGTTGAGCAGTACCAGCACATCGGGTTTGGTAGAAATGGCGTTGGTCAGGTAACCGGAGAATTCCTGTTCCTGCAGCGAGTGGTAGCTGTTGCCCACGTGTTCCAGGCCATGTTCCTTGAGCACGTTTTTGGCGCCTTCGAGCAAGGCTTCGCCGAATACATATTGCGGGGTGATGGTGTACCAGCGCTTGGCGTCCGGCAGCAGCTTGATCAGCGGCACCATGGTTTCGCGGATCGCGCCGTAGGTGGGCACCGACCAGCGGAAGGTCGCCTTGTTGCAGTCTGAGCCTGTAACTTCATCGGCGCCCACCGGGGTCATGAACACACCGCTGGCCTTGTCCACTTCCTTGGCCACTGCCAGGGCGGAAGACGACAGCGTGCAGCCCTGGAAGAACCGTGCGCCGTCCTGCGCGATGGCCTCCTGCACCTTGCGCACCGCCTTGCCGGCATTGCCTTCGGTGTCGATGACCTTGTAGTTCAGCGGGCGGCCGAGCAACTGGGCGTGTTGTTGCACCGCCAGGCGCGAACCCATGTCGGCAAATTTGCCATAGCTGGCAAAGGCGCCAGACATGGACTTGAGGCCGTAAAAGGTAAAAGGCTCGGCGGCGAATGCCGAACGCACGCTCAGCGGAAGGCTGAGGGCGGCGGCCGCGGTGAGGCTGGCTTTCAATAACGTACGACGCTGCATGGGGTGACTCCCTGGTTTAGTTATTGGCAGGAGCGGCAAGGGCGATACGGTGGAGCAAGGGCCTGTGGGCAGGCTTGTTATTGGTTAACTCGACTCAACAGATGAACGCGGTCAAATGTGGGAGCTGGCTTGCCTGCGATGCAGGCGCCTCGGTATTACAGGGAGGGCCGAGTCGATGCCATCGCAGGCAAGCCAGCTCCCACACTGTTCGGGTTCCCAGATTGGATTTTTGGTGTGCTTATGAGTGGTCAAACTCCAATAGGAAGTGCGGGCTTACCTGGCCTTCCAGCGCGGTCATATGGTGTTCGGCATCGCACATGTGTTCATGCATCAAGCTGCGCACCGCGCTTTCATCCCCGGCGCGAAAGGCGATCAGCAGTTGCTTGTGATAGTCCAGGTTGGCCGCGTCGAATTGCTTGCGCTTGGGCTTGTAGGCTTTTTTCAGCACCACCAGGTCGCGCAGCAAGTCGTTGAGAAACTGCGCCATGAAGCTCAGCAGCGGGTTGGGGCAGGCCTGGGCCAGCAGGTTGTGGAACTCCAGTTCTGCCAGGCGCTGTTCGCGCTGGCCGGCTTCGCTGTCTTCGGGGGCGCTGCAAAAATCCACGTTGGCTTGCAGGGCGATGTAATCGTCTTCGCTCAAACGCCCGAGCACCGACACCGCCAGTTCCACTTCGATGACCTTGCGCAGTTGGTAGACCTGCTCGCCGTCCAGGTGCTGGAAGTGCAGGTAATTGCGCAAGGCGCGGCTGGCCGGTTCAGTGCCGGCCTGGTTCAAGTACGCCCCGCCGCTGGGGCCGGTGCGTGTGCTCACCAGGCCTTCGACCTCCAGCGCCTTGAGCGCTTCGCGCGCCGAGCCTTTGGAGCACTGGAAACTTTCCATCAGCTCGCGTTCGGTGGGCAGGCGGTCGCCGGGCTTCAAGGCGTCGGTGACGATCGAGCGCTTGACCGACTCGACAATCACATCGGACAGCTTCTGGCGTTTGCGGCGTAGCGGTCGACTCAGCATGGCGGTGATTTATCGTATTAATGCGGATAAATAGCACTTAATAACGATTGGGCAGGTGCGTCAACGCAAGGGGTCGTTTTCGGTGAATAGGGGTCGTAAATGCGCAGGTTATTCCCAGGCGCCCAAGTCCAGGCAGCGTGCGGACGCCGGCGGCTGCTTGCCATAGACCAAAAAATCCCCCAGCCAGCGGCTCACACAGCCGTCAGCGCCTGCGCGTGGCGACTCCTTGAGCAAGAGCTGTTCCACACCGGTGGCGAGTGGTTCGCCAGGCTCGGTATTGATCAGCACCATGCGCCCGACGCGTTCGGGAAACAACGTGCCATAGCGGCTGCCCAGGCGGGTGGCCGTGGCGTTGCCCAGGTAGTTGAGGCGCGCCTCGCCCAGTTGCCCGCGCACGAATTCCATATCCTGCGCGGCCTGTTCCACGCCATTGCCTTGGCGCAGGTCGCGGGTGCTCAACTCGATTACGTCATAACGGTCGACCAGGGTGCGATAGGCCTGGGTGGCAAGCGACTCCCAGCGACTGGCCAGGTGAAGGACGAACGGTGCGCCTTTGGCCTGTTGGGGGTCGCCGGCCTGGATGAACACCACACCTTCACGGTTGAGCGGCTGCCGTGCGCCTACCCGTGTCACGCTCAGGCGTATGCGGCCGCGCTGGGGTGCGGCATGGTCGCGGGGCACGCTGACCAGGCCGCATTGGGTGCGGCCAACCACTTCCGGGTCCAGGCGCGCGGTTGCAGTGAGGGGGCAGTCCAGCAGCCAGTCGATCGCGGTGGGCGCGATCAAGGGCTCGGCCAGCGCCAGGTGTGTGATCAGCCAGCCGCCAACGCAGGCCAGGCCTTTTACAACAACGCTGGGTTTCATCATGAGGTCCCGGGCATCCGTGTGATAACGGCTTTTTTACCAAGGACCTTGGGGTGGAAAATGTAAGGTGAAGAAACAACTCGTGTATGAAATATGAGTTTCGTTTATCAGATATCGGTGTTCCAGCCACCGCCTAACGCCTTGTACAGGGCGATGCTGGCTTGCAGGCGCGACAGGCGCAGCAGCACGTTCTGGTCCTGGGCGTCGTACAGGGTGCGTTGGGTTTCCAGTACCGTGAGTAGGTCTTCGGCGCCGGCCTCATAGCGGCTTTGGGCAATCTGGAAGGCGGTCTGCGCCTGTTGCAGCTCCTCGGTTTGCCACTGGCGTTGCTGGTCCAGGCGGGTGATGCTGCTGAGGGCTTTTTCTACATCGGCAAAGCCGTTGATGATAGCCCCGCGATAGGTTTGCAGCAGTTCATCCTGGCGCGCCCGAGCCTTGTCGCGCTCGGCGCTCAGCCGGCCATTGTTGAAGATCGGCGCCATCAGGCCCGAGGTCAGGGTGTAGAAGGGGCTGCGCAGGATCTCTTCGGCTTTGGACGCGCCCGAGCCAAGCGTTGCGCCCAACGTCACCGTCGGCAGCATGGCCGCACGGGCCACCGTGACGTCGGCACTGGCCGCCGCCAACTGGGCCTCGGCCTGGGCGAGGTCGGGGCGCCGGCTCAATAACTGGCTGGGCACGCCGGGCCCGATACTCGGCCAGCTCAGTGCCTGGAACGGTTCTGTGCCCAGTTCCAGGGCCTGCACGGGCTGGCCGAGCAAGGCGGCGAGGGTGATTTGCGATTCTTCCGCCGATTGCTGGATCAGTGGCAGTTGCCGTTGCTGACCGGCCACCAGGCTTTTCTGTTGCGCCAGTTCCAGGGCCGTGGCGGAACCGGCATCAAAGCGGGTCTGCACCAGGTTCAGTACGTTGCGCGCATTCGCCAGGTTGAGCTCGGCAATCTGCAAGCGCTGGCGGGCGGCCAGAGTTTGCGCGTAGCGGTCGGCCACGTTGCTGAGCAGGGTCAGCTCCACGTTGGCCTGATCGAACTCACTGGCCTGCAGGCTGTGCACGGCGCTGTCGCGGGCAGCGGCGCGGCCACCCCAGAAGTCGATTTCGTAGCTGGCCGTGAGGTTGGCGTCATAGTTGGTGACGGTCCTGTTGCTCTCGGTGGCGTCCAGCTCGGAGTTGCCGCTGCCGCGCAACAGCCGTTGGCGGCTGGCGCCGAGGTTGAACTTCAGCTCCGGCAACAACGGTGCACCGGCGATCACCGCGGCGGCCTGGGCCTGGCGGACACGCGCCATGGCGGCCGCTACGTCGAAGCTGTCACGGCGGGCCTGGTCGATCAGGCGGTTCAACGCCGGGCTGCCAAACTGAGTCCACCAGCGTTGATTGGCGGCTTGGTTTGCCTCGCGCCCGGCATAGTGCCAGGCGGCGGGCGCAGGGATGCCGCTGTCGATGGCGGGCGGGTTAGCGCCACAGGCCGTGAGCAACAGGCACACACTGAGCGCTGACAGTTGTGGAGTGAGAGATCGTTTATTCACTGGTCAACGCCTTAACCGGATCGAGCCGGGCAGCTTTACGGGCCGGCATAAAGCCGAATACGACGCCGGTGACCAGCGCACAGCCAAACGCACCGAGCACCGCCACCAGGGAAAACTGCACCGCCACTTCAGCCAGTACCAACACGCCGCCCACCAGCAAGGCCAGGGCAATACCGAACAGGCCACCGACCACCGAGAGCATCACCGCTTCGGTGAGGAACTGGCGCAGGATGTCGCGCTGGCGTGCCCCGGTGGCCATGCGGATGCCGATTTCACGGGTGCGTTCGCGCACGGTCATCAACATGATATTCATCACGCCGATGCCGCCCACCAACAGCGAAATCGCCGCAATCGAGCCGAGCATCAGCGACAGGGTGTTCTGGGTACGCGCTTCGGCCTGGATCATTGCGGCATTGTTGGTCAGCTCGTAGTCGCGCTTGCCGTTGTGCAACTTCAACATCAACTGGTCGATGGCGCGTTCGGCCTCATGCACCTTGCGCGCATCGGTGGTGGCAATCGCCACGTATTCGGGGTTGTAGCTGCCGAACAGGCGGACACTGGCGGCGCTGTAGGGAATGGCGACACGGTCGTCACTGTCCTTGTTGCCAGAGCTGGAACCTTTTTCCGCGAGCACGCCGACCACCTGGAAGGGCACGTTCTCGATCAGGATGTACTGGCCGATGGGGTTGGCCACGTCCTTGAACAATTTTTGGCGGATACGCGCGCCGATCACGGCGACCGTGGCGGCGGCGCGTTCGTCGGCCTCGGTGAAGTAGCTGCCCTCGACCACCGGCCAGTTGAAAATCTCCGGGAAGTTGGTGTCGTTGCCCCCCACATAGGCCATGTAGTCGACATTGCCGAAGCGCACACCCGCGTCGGTGCCATTGACCGGCATGATGCGCTTGACCTGAGGCAGCGTCGCCAGGGCCGCGACGTCGTTTAGGGACACAATCCCCAGCGGCGTACGCGGGTTGGGCGAAGAACCGCTGAGGTAGATGATATTGGAACCGAACGCGCCCATCTGCGCCATGACCTGGCGCTTGCTGCCTTCGCCCACCGCCAGCATCACCACCACCGACGCGACGCCGATGATAATGCCCAGCAGCGTCAGCGCCGTGCGAAAACGGTTGATCCACATCACCCGCCAGGCGGCCTGCACCGCGTCCACCAATTCGGCTTTCCAGGCACCATTGTGCTCGGCGCCGTCGGCCAGGCGTTGGCGCAGGTCTACGGCGTGCAGGGCTCCCGACGCCACGCTGGGGGTGGCCGCGCGGGTGTCTGCCGAGTCGCTGATGATCTGGCCGTCGCGAATCTCGATGATGCGGTTGGCTCGCGCCGCCACTTCACGGTCGTGGGTAATCAGGATGACCACATGGCCCTGGCTCGCCAGTTCGTCGAGCAAGGCCATGACCTCCGCGCCGCTGTGGCTGTCGAGGGCGCCGGTGGGTTCGTCGGCGAGGATGATATGGCCGCCGTTCATCAGGGCGCGGGCGATGGACACCCGTTGCTGCTGGCCACCGGACAACTGGTGCGGCCGATTGCCGGTGCGCTCGGCCAGGCCCAGGCGGGTGAGCAGGGCGTTGGCGCGAGCATGACGTTCGGTGGCGCTGATGCCGGCATAGATCGCCGGCATCTCGACGTTTTCCTGGGCCGAGCCTGAGGGAATCAAATGGTAGCCCTGGAACACAAAACCGAAGGCTTCGCGGCGTAGCCAGGCCAGTTCGTCGCTGCCCAGGTGGGCGACGTTTTCCCCGGCGAACAGGTAGTCGCCCTCGGTGGGGCGGTCGAGGCAGCCGAGGATGTTCATCAGCGTCGATTTACCCGAGCCCGACGCGCCGACAATGGCGACGAACTCGCCGGCATGGATCGACAGGTCAATGCCACGCAACACATCAACCTGTGGGCTGTCGCCGCCGCCGTAGGATTTGCGAATGCCTTTGAGTTCAATCAGGGGCGTGGTCAATTCAGCCCCCATGGCTGTCAGCCGGGCCGATCAACAGGTGGTCGCCCTCGTTCAGCCCGCCGAGCACTTCGACGCGCAGGCGGTCGCTGATGCCCAGGCGCACTTCGCGGTCTTCGATGGCACCGTTCTTGGCCACCACTCGGGCGATTTGCGCCTCTGAACCTGGCGTGCCTTGCAAGGCGGCGACCGGCACGGTGAGGGCATTCTTGACCTGGCTTGCGACGAAAAAGACTTGGGTGGTCATCTCGGCCATCAGCGCGTTGTCGGCGTTGTCTACGTCGAGCAGCACCGTGTACAGCACCACTCGGCCAGTGCCGCTCTTGCTGGTGCTGCTCGGGCTGCCGTTGCTCTGGGTTTCGTTCAAGGGCTTGGGCGGGATCGGCAGGATCTGGCGCACGGTGCTGGTCCAGCGCCGGCTGCCACCGCTCAGGGTGGTGAAGTACGCGCTCATGCCGGGTTTGACATGGCCGATGTCGGCTTCGGAGACTTCCGCCCACACCGTCATGGGCGACAGCTTGGCGATGCGCAGGATCAGCGGGGTTTGCTGTTGCGCGTTGAGGGTCTGGCCGACGCGCGCGTCCACGGCCACCACGGTGCCGGTCATTGGCGCGTAGATGCGCGTGTAGCCCAACTCGGCCTCGTCGCTGCGCAGGCTGGCCTGGGCCTGACGGATCTGTGCCTGGAACATCTCGACCCGTGCCTGGGTCGCGCGCAGTTCAGCCTTGGCGGTCTGCACGTCTTCTTCGCGGGTGGCGTTGCCGGCACTCAGGCGCTGCTGGCGCTGGTACTTCTGGCGGGCCAGTTGATGCTGGGCTTTCTGCTCCTGCAACTGGGCCTGCAGGTTTTCGATGGCATAGCGGCTGGCGTCGAGCTTGGCTTTTTGCGTGGCGGGGTCGATCTCCACCAGCAATTGGCCTTCCTGGACCTGGTCGCCGGCCTCGACGTGGATCTTGCGGATCTGCCCGGAGGCCTGGGCGCCGACGTCTACGTAACGTCGCGGTTGCAGGGTGCCTAGGGCGGTGACGCTGTTTTCGATGTCGGCGCGGGTGACGGTGACGGTGGCCAGGGCGTCGCGGCCCGGCGTAAGGCCCTGCCAAGTGGCAAACGCAACGATGGGAATCAGGCACGCCACCACAAGCAGGGCGCGTCGGGCAGGTCGAGGGCGTTTCATCGGTAGCTTCCAGCCAGGAAAGTTCGGGGCGCAGTCGCGCAGAGCTGACAGGTAAACGAGGAAAATGCCCGGGAATTTAGGCTGTTACATAAGTAGTTACAGCTCCAGTGGCGAAAAAAACCGACCGCTGACGAGAGAGTTCTTTAAAAGTAGATGAGAATTACTATAAATTGCACACGCTCAAACTGCCATCATCGGTGATGGCAAAACCGCCATTGGTTGCGGGTGCATTCAGGTAAGGGGATGTGCTCTCGGTTTTTTCGCGAGCAAGCTCGCTCCTACAGGGTGGGCGTCGTTGGTATTAAGGCCGTGGGGTCAGGAGTCATGGTGGAAAACTACTATCGCGAGCTGGTGTGTTTCCTCAACGCCAAGCTGGGCAACCGTCAGGTGGCCGAAGATGTGGTGCATGACGCTTATGTGCGGGTGCTGGAGCGCGTAAGCGACACCCCGATCGAACAACCCCGCGCCTTCCTGTACCGCACCGCCTTGAACCTGGTGATCGACGGCCATCGGCGCAACGCCTTGCGCCAGGCCGAGCCCCTGGAGGTGCTGGACAGCGAAGAACGCTTCGCCGCCTGTTCGCCCCAGGCCAGCCACGACCAGGGCCAGCGCCTGGAGATGCTGGAACGCGCCCTGGCCGAGTTGCCGGCGGCCTGTCGCGACAGTTTCCTGTTGCGCAAACTCGAAGGCCTGTCCCACCTGCAAATTGCCGAACGCCTGAGCATTTCCCGCAGCCTGGTGGAAAAACACATCGTCAACGCGATGAAGCACTGCCGGGTACGTATGCGCGAGTGGGAAGCGCACTGATCGGCTGTTAGTTAAATTTTATTTCACTGTCCTCGTTTCCTATCAACACACGGCCTGTTGTTCAGGCCATGAAGGTATTCCCGCCCCACCGCCATGGGGCTTATCCAGAGGACACTGGAATGACACAGGCAATTGCTTCGCCCGCGGTTCATGACCTGATCGGGATCGGTTTCGGCCCTTCGAACCTGGCGCTGGCCATCGCCCTGCAGGAGCGTGAAAAGGCCCAGGGCAAGCTGGACGTGCTGTTTCTCGACAAACAAGCCGACTACCGCTGGCACGGCAATACCCTGGTCACCCAGAGCGAACTGCAGATTTCCTTCCTCAAGGACCTGGTGACCCTGCGCAATCCCACCAGCCCGTACTCCTTCGTCAACTACCTCAAGGCCCACGACCGCCTGGTGGACTTCATCAACCTGGGCACCTTCTACCCCTGTCGCATGGAGTACAACGACTACCTGCGCTGGGTGGCGGGGCAGTTCCAGGCCCAGGCCAACTACGGTGAAGAAGTGCTGGCCATCGAGCCGATCCTGCATCAGCAGCAGGTCGAGGCGTTGCGCGTGATCTCCCGCGATGCCCACGGCGAGCAGCATGTGCGCACCACTCGTTCGGTGGTGGTCAGCGCCGGTGGCACGCCGCGCGTCCCCGATGCGTTCAAGGCGCTCAAGGGCGACAGCCGGGTGTTCCACCATTCCCAGTACCTGGAGCGCATGGCCAACCAGCCGTGCGTAGACGGCAAGCCGATGCGCATCGCCGTGATCGGCGGTGGCCAGAGCGCGGCCGAAGCCTTTATCGACCTCAATGACAGCTTCCCGTCAGTGCAGGTCGACATGATCCTGCGCGGCTCGGCGCTCAAACCGGCCGATGACAGCCCGTTCGTCAACGAAGTGTTCTCGCCGGCCTTTACGGACCTGGTATTCCAGCAAGTCGGTGCCGAGCGTGAGCGTTTGGTCGCCGAGTACCAGAACACCAACTACTCGGTGGTGGACCTGGACCTGATCGAGCGCATCTACGGGATTTTCTACCGCCAGAAAGTCTCCGGCATCGCCCGCCAGGCGTTCCGTACCCTCACCGTGGTAGAGAAAGCCACCCCGGGCCCGCTGGGCATCGAACTGGCCCTGCGCAATACCGCCACTGGCGAAACCAGCGTCAACCATTACGATGCGGTGATCCTCGCCACCGGCTACGAGCGCCAGATGCACCGTGAGCTGCTGGCGCCGCTGGAGGCCTACATGGGCGACTTTGAGGTGGCCCGCGACTACCGCATCGTCACCGACGAGCGCTGCAAGGCCGGCATCTATATCCAGGGCTTCAGCCAGGCCAGCCATGGCTTGAGCGATACTTTGCTGTCGGTGCTGCCGATTCGGGCGGATGAGATTGCGGCGTCGTTGTATGAGCACGATCGAAACCGCGACAAGGGACGTTCGGTGCAGGACCTGCTCCTGGCTACTGCCAGCTGACCGATCCCCTGTAGGGGCGAGCTTGCTCGCGAAGCACGTCAACGATAACGCGCCTCTTCTGAATGAACGCGGCGCTCTCGCGTTCTTCGCGAGCAAGCTCGCTCCTACAGACGGCACTTGTGACAAGGTGTGGCTATTGGTACTGTACAAAAAACCAGTATCGGTAGCCCTCCATGCAGTTGATCGAAAAACTCAGCATCCTCGCCGACGCGGCCAAGTACGACGCGTCCTGCGCCAGCAGTGGTGCGCCCAAGCGCAGTTCCGAGGGCAAGGCGGGGCTGGGTTCCACCAATGGCATGGGCATCTGCCACAGTTACACGCCCGATGGCCGTTGCGTGTCGTTGCTCAAGGTGCTGCTCACCAACTTCTGCCTCTACGACTGCCAATACTGCGTCAACCGCCGCTCCAGCGACGTGCCCCGTGCGCGCTTCAGCCCGGAGGAGGTGGTCACCCTGACCCTGGATTTCTACAAGCGCAATTGCGTCAGCGGGCTGTTCCTCAGTTCCGGCATCATCCGTTCGTCGGACTACACCATGGAGCAATTGGTGCGGGTCGCCAAGCTGCTGCGCGAAGAGCATGACTTTCGCGGCTATATCCACCTCAAGACCATCCCCGATGCCGACCCGGCCCTGATCGCCGAGGCTGGCCGTTATGCCGATCGCCTCAGCGTGAATATCGAACTGCCCACCGACGCCAGCCTGCAAACCCTGGCGCCCGAGAAGCAGATCGGCTCGATCAAGCAGGCCATGCAGACCATCTACACTGGCGAGCAGACGGTGCTCAACGAACCCCGCGCGCCACGTTTCGCCCCGGCCGGGCAAAGCACGCAGATGATTGTCGGCGCCGACGACACCGACGACAGCACCATCTTGCACGGTGCCGAGGCGTTGTACGGTAATTTCAAGTTGCGCCGCGTGTATTACTCGGCGTTCAGCCCCATCCCCAACAGCCCGAAAAGCGTACCCCTGGCCGCGCCGCCCCTGATGCGCGAGCACCGCTTGTACCAGGCGGACTTCCTGCTGCGCAGTTACGGTTTCCGCGCCAATGAGCTGTTCGCCGGCCCCGGTGACCTGGCACTGGATATCGATCCCAAGCTGGCCTGGGCCCTGGAGCATCGCGAGGTGTTCCCCCTGGACCTGAACCGCGCCGAGCCTACCCTGATCGCACGTATCCCCGGTATCGGCCTGCGCACCACCCAGCGCCTGGTCGACCTGCGCCGTGAACGCAAGATCCGCTTCGAAGACCTGGCGCGCATGCGCTGCGTGCTGGCCAAGGCCAAGCCGTTTTTCATCACCAGCGACTACCACCCGCAACAGGCCGACAGCACCAGTGTGTTGCTGCGTGAACAACTGCGTGATCGCCCGCAGCCGCAACAGATGGGGCTATGGGGGTGATCAGCCTGGAATGCGACAGCCTGTTCAGCACCTGGCGCGAACAGGCGCGCTGGCTGCTCAGCCATCAGGTCGACCCCAGCCAGGTGAGCTGGGGCGAGGTGCAGGCGGCGGACCTGTTCGCCACCGATGAACCGATCCCGCCGGAGTTGGGGCCGTTTCAGGCGCGCATACCCAAGGCGCTGTTGCAATTACTGGAGTCCGCCGCCTGTTATCACGGTGATCAACGCTGGAGCCTGTTGTATGAAGTGCTGTGGCGGGTCAGCCATGGTGATCGCACGGCCATGCTCGCGGGGGACAAGCTTGGCAGCGAATTGCAGCGGCGCATCAAGCAGGTCAGCCGCGAAGCCCACCACTTGCACGCGTTTGTGCGCTTCATCGCACTGCCGGCCGAGGCTGGCCCGGAACTGCCGGAGTACGTGGCCTGGCATGAGCCGGCCCATGACATTCTCAAGAGCGCCAGCGAGCATTTCATCGGGCGCATGGGCCGCCATCGCTGGATGATCGCCACGCCCCTTGACGGGGTGTATTACGACGGCGAACAACTGATTCACCAGCGCCAGTGCCCCGAGGCCTGGCAGCAACTGGCACAGAATGTCGAAGACCCCCACAGCGCCATGTGGCTGACCTACTACAGCCACATCTTCAACCCGGCGCGGTTGAATCCCAAGGTGATGGAAGGGCATTTGCCCAGCCGCTTCTGGAAGAACTTGCCGGAGGGCAAGTTGATCCCGGGGCTGATCAGCGAAGCGCGTACGGGCAAGCAGAAGGATGGGCAGGCGAAGCTGGTGGGGGCCAAGCCAGGCAAAAGAATTGCAAACCCGGTCAATGTGGGAGCTGGCTTGCCTGCGATGGCGGTCGAGCAGCCAGATGTGGGGTGACTGATGCACTGCTATCGTACATAGGTATCTACACAACGCTGTAGCGCCCAAAGGTAACCACGATGCGAAGCGAGCCGCTCTTGATCTTGCTCTTGATCTGCTTTTGATCTTAAGCGCCCCGTTAAACCACGCTGGCCGGAATTCGACAGGGATTTGGGGGGTAAACCGGCAGGGATGCCGGTTTAGCCGCCCCGCGCCATGGATGGCGCGTGGCGGCGGCCCCCC